>ENA-UOXV01000718-UOXV01000718.1-marine-metagenome-genome-assembly--contig:-NODE-718-length-48039-cov-33.265505_pt1 | contig 48039 bp, 44 predicted proteins | sample MGYA00238165_ERZ766961 | MGnify/ENA primary metagenome ERZ766961 (study PRJEB28924, sample SAMN03173240) | marine metagenome | biome: Marine; feature: Water; material: Subsurface seawater | place: North... | reverse complement strand
TAAGAATAAAAACTCCATAAAACCCCACATAACCAATATCATTCTCTGAAGACTTAAGAAAAACCTGATTGAATAAAATTCCATAACCAACTAAGGAAAATGTAATCAGCCAGTAATAAGTTAGTAAAATTATAAGTGAGTGCATAATAGTTATTAAATTATTTTATTATTTTATTATTTTATTATTTTATTTAATAACCAAACAGTAATTTTTGTTAAATAAAAATCATAATTTTTTTTATATTCAATTTTATTTTCTTTGTATATGTCAAAAATAAAATAATGTGCTTGTAATCGTTTTTTCCACCAATTAATGGAAAATTTTTTAATTTTTGACATAACTCCATCAGATACTTTTCGATATACTGTAAGATTTAAATTTGTAACCAAAAAATTTTTATAAATCATTTTAGATAAACTTGTAATTATAAAATCAATTTCTAAAAGTGGATACTTTTGAATTTTTTTATTTTCAAAAATATTTTGTAAAAAAGTTTTTTTTATACTTATTGAGCTTGTTGGATGTGTTGTGGGCCAAATATGTTTGTTAAATTTTTTTTTTATTTTAAAACGGCTAAAAATATCATTATTTAATATTTTAGGTTTATCAAAAATTACACTCACTTTAAAATTATCTAAAAAAAGTTTATTTACTTCTTCAAGTTTATTGTTTTCAAAGTAATCATCTGCATCAAGAAAACAAATAATTTCTCCTGAAGAAATAATAAGTGCTTTATTTAAAATATCTATCTGATTAACTGGGGAATATTTACTAATTTTTGGTTCACTTCTAATGATAATGTGTTCTCTATATTTTTCTAAGATAGATTCTGTTTTATCTGTTGACTCATTATCAATTAAAATAACTTCATAGTCTTTGTATTTTTGATTGAGGCATGATAATATACATTTCTCTAAATAATTACCTTTATTGTAGCTTGAAATAAGTATCGAAATTTTCATTTTGATTATATTAAAATTTAATTATGGCCCATTTCATTTAAAATCATAAAGCTTTGGACGTATTTAGAAAATTTTTGATTTCTTAGGTTGAAATTCAAATTATACATTTTTCGTCTTACATAATCACTATCTTCTAATAAATATTTAAATTCTAAAACATTATTATCTATGTTGGCTAGATTTTTAAAAAAGTTCCCATCAAAACTTTGATGGGTCTTTATATTTTCATCAAAAGTGATTCTTAGCTTATCTTTGCTGTCTATATAATAATCTCTTTTGTATGAAACAGTTAAAACCTGAACTAGATTGAGAGCTGTAATCTTAAATATTGAATTAATAAAGTCCTTTGATTTAAGAAAAATATTAAGGTCTTTATGATTTTTAAATTTACCTAGACTAATTTTCGTTTTTTGTGTTGCTTGGTTAATTTTTTTTTTTTTTTCAAAAAAAACTTCAGAATTATTAATATCATCATACCATCTTACTCGGTATTTATCTCTATTTGAAAATCCATTGATATTATCCCACAAACAATTTAAATCAATTGTGTCATAATAAATTGAATTCACTTTTCTTTTGTTATAAATTTTTTTAAAAAAACCTTCAATTTTAAGAGTTTCTATTTTCTTATTATCCCCAGGTAAAAATATAAATTTTTTTTCCAGTCTTTGTTCCATATTTAATCTTAATAAATAATTGAATTGATATCTTGATTATTTTGTTTTCCTAAAAAAATTACATCATCAATTATTAATTTAGAGCTTCTTGATTGTAATATTTTTTGACTTTTATTAATAAAATTTTTTACTTCTAAAAAGGGGATATCAAATTCTTGTTTTTTATTAAACACAGCAATGTCGTATTGATTGTTTATTGATTTAACATTTTCAAGATAAACATTAGAGCCATCCTTAATCGCAAAACCAATTTTGCTATTTTTAACTATTATATTATTAATTTTGACTTCTGAATTTTCCCCAACACTTAGACCTTTGTCTTCTGATTTATCTACATTTAAATCTGTACCAACTATCTTAGATCCAGAAATATCTAAACAATCATTTTTAATTTTACTACAAATAATTTTACTAAATTTTACAAGGCCAAAATCAATATCAACTGCATCAGACTCTATATTTTCCAGACTAATATTTTTTAATGAGGCGGTAGAGTCAACTAAATTAATTGCATCTTCACTTTGAGAGTTTTTTATTGAAATATTTTCCAAATTAAGTTCTGTGTTTATAAAGTTTAACCCTCCATAAAGAATATACCTATTAAGTTTAGGGTAACCTAAATTTTCTACAATCATATTCTTAATTTCAACTTTATTATTTAAAAACACCAATGATCCAGAGCCATCTGATTGAATAATTATTTTATTATTATCTTTCCCAATGAACTTAATATCACCTTCAATGAAAAGAGTTGAATTTTTGACAATGTTTAAAACAACCCCATCTTTTATCAAAAAATTTAAATCTTTTGAAATATGTGTATTTTTTGTTATTTTTATATTTTTTGAAATTATAAAATGATTTTTTGAAATCATTTCTGCATTTTTATTATGAGAAAAATCATCAAAATTTTTTTCTAAAAATAAATTTTGATCTTTATTCATTGAGATATTTTGACTAAGTAAAAAAAATCTACTTTCATTGTTAAAGTCTTTTAAAGAAATTTTACTACACTCATTAGGCCACCTAATCTGCATATTTCCAGCTAAATAAAATTTAGTTTGCTTTAGAATTTTGCAATCAGAAGTTGTCATATGAATTGGGAATTTAGAAATAGTGTCCTCAAAAATTAAATTATTTTTTTCAAGTGACAACTTATAATTATCAAAATTTACTGAGTTGAATCTATTTTCTATTAATTTTGATCTTTTGTATAGAAATTGATCATCATAAATAAAGGTTGAGATTCCTTTCCATAGACTTCTATCAGATTTAGAGTTTTCTGAATAAATTAGTTTATTTATTCTATCTATTTCTTTTTTATTTTTATTCAAAAAATTTTTTAAGAACATTGAATTTGAATATTTTTTTAAATAAAAAACATATTTTTCTAAAAATTCGTAGTTTAATTCACCATTTTGTAATTTAAAAAATTTGAGATACCAATCACGCTCCTCACATATGTAACTACAATTTATTTTATTCTCTTGTAAAAAATCTGATAAAATAAAATCACTAAAATTAGTATCACTATAATGTCCATCAAATCCTATTGGTTCAAATTTTGCTTGCACAGGGTTAAAATATAATTTTACACTTTTTGATATTGACCCATGATGGGCTCCTGTTATATCAATCACAGCAAAAAAACTTGCCCATTTATCTAAATCAAAATAATCCCCTAGGTTTATATCTTTTTCATTATCTTTAAGGTTATTTAATATAGAAAAAGCTGATTTAATTAAATTTGGCTGTTCTTCAAGCCAAAATTTATTTGAATACAAATCGTAATGTATATTTGGGTAATTAGTGCTAATTTTTTCATCTATTCCAAAAATTGGTCCATTTCTTTTTTGTTGTCTTTCTAATAATTCTTTAGAAAAACTTTCTTCTACAGCATATAAACCTCTATTTTCATCATTAATATAAAGGTTTACAAAAAAGTATTTTAAACTTAAGTGGCCCGTCTCCTCTAGAAATTTATGAAATAAATACTCATAAGTATAATTTCTAGCTATTGGTTTTTGAATTGAAAACTCTTCCAATCCCCAAATTCTATCATTTTTTCTCATATCAATTTTATAAGATGTTGTATTTCTATCTTGCCAATGAATTGCTCTATCTCCTTTAATCCTAATTTTTCCTTTTAACTTTTTATTCTCATGTTTAATCAAAATGTTGTGCATCAAAAATTCTGGTGCATATAGGTTATTTTTTATTTTGATTTGCCTTTGTTTTTCAAGTTGAAGAATAGTTTTTTGATTTGCTACTAATTCTATCTTTTCTATTTCTGGTTTAATAATTAATGTTTTTGTTTTAATTATTAATATATCCAAATATTTATCTAATTTGGAAAAATCAACACCTAGGTATTTAGTTAAAATTACTTCATTAAACTTATAAAAAATATTTGAGCCAAACCTCTGGCTCATACCGCTTGAAAAATAATATAATAAAAGAGTTAATATTGTTATAAAAAAAACAACTCCTAACATTTTAAAAAATAAATTAAGAAAAAGTTTAGTAGTTACAATATATTTTTTTGTTAAATTTTTACTTTTTATTAACAAGGTTTACCTCATTATTCATATATTCCAGTTCTTGAGTAGACATGAATAGAAATGTTTTCTTGTTTTTTTTTGAGATTTTCAGTAATTTCTATAAAGCTATTTATATCATTTTTTTTAACATCAAACCAAAAAATATATTGTGAAACTTCTTTTTCAATTCGAAAAGATTTTAACTTTAAATATAATGTTTTAGTTTTTAATGCTGTAATAATTTCTTCAATACCTTTATTTTTATCTGAAATTTCAATCTGCAAAACATTTACAGAGCTATCACTTAAGTTTTTTTCATTTTTTTTATTATCAAAATATTTTTTAATAAATAATATTAAGATTATTAAAAAAGTGCAGATCGTCGAAACTAAAAACTGATTTGCTCCATTTGCAAGCCCAATAGCAATTATAAGAAATAAATAAACTAACTCTTCAGGTTCTTTTATTGCAGCTCTAAATCTAACAATTGAAAGTGCACCTACTAACCCAAGTGATAAAGCCAAAGAAAATTTTATAACTGTAATTACTAATGTTGTAACAATAGCCAAAGGAATAAACGTATCTGAAAAATATTCTCTATCATTAAGTGTTCTGGAAATCTTAATATATGTAAGTTTTACTATAAAAGCTAAAAATGCAGAAACAAGAATTGCAAAAATGAAATTGGAATAGTTTATATCTGGTGCTGAGTTTAATATAAAATTCTCTAGACTTTTTAACTCGCTGTTAAATAAACTTTTATTCATAATACTTATATTTAAAATTATTAATAATATAATAATTAGTTAAAGCAATACCAATATACAAAATTATATAAAAGCACTTAATAGTTTAATTTAAGTTATAGTAGCTAATTAAGAAACTTCTTGTCTTTAACATCTATTAGAAAACTTGAAATTTTATAATTAAGAGGATCTTAATTATATCTAATAAAGATCTTCTTACAAATGGTTAAAAATTTGCGGAATGAGAGTAATTGAAAAAATTCGCCATCAATAAACTGGAGTTGAAGTAATTATTGAAGTAAAAAAATATTTTTTTGTATACTTAATGCGGATGGTTTCTTTGATTCTTCTTAATTTTATAAAATAATGCCGTTAACAAAAACCATTCAAACTAGCCTAATTTTTTTTTAAAGAAAAATATAACAATAAATAGACCAAAATATTTAAAATAATAATTATTATTAAGTTTTGTGTCAAGGAGTAGTGCTTATACGACAGTAAAAATACAATACAATTAAAAGAGTTAATCAGTATTCCTGTAAATGTATTCAAATATTTTTTATTTATAAAATTTACATCTTTAAATTTAGTATAGATTATTTGATGCAAGTGCCCTTGATCAGCTTGCTCTATTTTTTTTTTCAAAGAAAATCTTCTTAGAATTGAAAATAAATTTTCAAAAGCTGGGTACCATAAAAGCAAACAAATAAAATAAGGAGAAATAGAGTCATTATTTGAATAAAAATCTAATAAAAAATAAGCAGTTAAGAAAGATATCAAATAAGAACCGGCATCACCTAAATAAATTTTGTTAAAAAAATTAAGCAAAAATACAATGCTTAAAAAGATAATCAAATAGTAGACATTAGGATTAATATTAAGATTAAATTTTATTGAGACAATTACAATTGCTGTCAGAACCAAAACATAATATCCTATAACTAGAGTATTTAATCCATCTAAAAAATTACTTCCATTGATTAATACAAGTATGCAGAAAATAGTAAAAAATATAGAAATAAATTCTATTTCTAAATAATTATTAAAAAAATCAACTCTTAAATCACTAACAGCTAAATTTTTATTTAATGATAAAAAAATTAGTATTATAAAAAATTGAAAAATGATTCTGAATTTAGGTGACTTAAATTTATTGATGTCAGAAAGAATTCCAATAATTAAAATTAAAAAACTAAGTATTTTTATTATATAAAGTTGATTATCAAAAAAAAAGAGACAGTTGATAAAAATGATAATACCTCCACATAGTACAGCCTTACTCGAGGGTTTTTCTTGTGCTAATTGTTTATGTTTAGATGTGCTTATTTGATCTAATAAAAAATTTTTCTTACTAAAAAAATAATATAAAAAAAATGATATAAATGTAGAAAATATTATTGGTAAAAAAAAATTATAAATTGAAATCATAAATATCGTTTTTTAAAAAAATTAAAAGACATTAAAAAAATATAATAAATAGATTTAATAAAATTAAAATTTAAATGAGTGTTATATACATAAAAGGCATCATGAACTCTTTGAAAAACTGAGCTTGAAAGTGAATTATCTAATTTTCTCCATAAAACTAATTTTTGATCAAGGCCCATCATTTTAATATTTTTTTTTGATAATTTTAGCCATAAAATGTAATCTTCTTTAGTTTTAATTTTTGTAAATTTTATTTTTTTTAATAGTCTTGTTTTTAACATTACTGTCGATAATCCAATATCACAAGATTTGATGAGGTCTTTATAATCAATATTTTTTTTTGCTCTTATGAATTTAATTATTTTATTTTTTTTATTTATAATTGAGTAAGAGGTAAAACAAAATTCAATCTTATTGTCATGCATAAATAATAACTGATTCTTTAGCTTATCTTTTTTCCAAATATCATCACCATCAATGAAAGAAATATATTTGCCTTTTGCTTTTAAAATTCCCAAATTCCTTGATAGTCCTGCACCTTTATTAATATCATTTATTATAATTTTTTTTCTTTTTATATTTTTTAAAATTTTTTTTATATATCTTAAATCTGATTTATCAGGATCATCATATATCAATATTAATTCATAATATTTATAAGATTGTTTAATTATTGAATTAATTGTATTCTTAATAAATTCTTTTTTGTTAAAATATGGGAGTATAACTGAAACAAGTGGTTTTTTCATTATTCGATATTTACAGAATAAAAAATGTAGCCATTATTTTTATTTATTTTAATATTACGTACTTTGACACAAACTAGCTCAACTACCAACAAGGATTATTCTTTTTTTTTTTAGCAAACTCACTTTATAAGTATTAATATTTTTCTAGAGTAATTTAGATCTTTAGTCCAGTAAAATGGAGTATTAGTTATGTATATATTCATGGGATATTGATTAAATTAAATTAATTTATACATCAGTTTAACAATATTTATTCCAGCTATTTTATTTTTCCATTTAAATTTTTTATATAAATCATTTTTATTTTTATCTCTGCCTATCAGAACTTTTATTTCTTTATCTCTTAAATATTTTTTATTAACTTGATAAAAATTTTTTGATTTTAAATTATTTAATCTATAAGCCTCGTCCAGAATTTGTGTTCCTGATAAACCTATTCCTGATGATAAAATAATATCTTTAATTTTAGATTGACTGAAATAATAAATTCCTTGCGCTATTTCAGGGGCCCATGAATAATCTCTTACAGTATTGATATTTCCAACTTTAATTATATTTCCAAGTTTAGCGTGTGAGCAGACTTTTTTAATAAAAAAGTGTTTACTTCTTAATGGTGACTCCACTTGCAACATAATAATGCTATGACCATCAACCCCTTTGTCTCTAAATTTTTTTATTAAGCTATATGCCTTAATTTGTGCTTTAATATATGGATTTTTAGACTTTGATAGTCTTGATTTTAATGAAATGACTCCACTCTTTGAATCGAAAATATACCCCGAATTAGCTTTAAAAAAACTAATATTATATTTATTTTTTTCTATAACTTCCAAAAAATTTTTGACACCTAAATAATTTGATTCAAAAGTTTTTTTAGTAAATTTCAAACTTTTCACTAATGAGCTTTGTCCAGAAAAATAAAAAATTTTAACTGGGTTAATTTCATCTATAATTTTTTTTATTTGATTTTTATTAAGGATATCTAATTTTAGAAACTTTACGTTAGACGAAATTTCTAAATATTCATAATTTTTAAAATTTTTTTTATAAAATCTTGAGGTAACAAAAACTTTATAATTTTTCTTTATTAATTCTTTTGCCAAATATGCACCAAGTACTCCTGAACCTGTAATTAAAATTTTTTGTTTCATAGATATTTATTTCATGGTTTTATTATTAAAGTATTAATTCTTTAATATTTTTTTTAATTTAATAAAGTGTCTAAATTTAGTGTAAATATTCACTTTCTTTAAAAGTTTAATTTTTTTTGAATTAATTAGTTTTTTATTATCTGATAGATTTTTTAAGAATATATCTAAAGTTTTTATAAAATCATCTAAATCCCCCGATTTAAAAATATATGCATAAGAATCATCATCTATTATTTCCTTTGGTCCGCTATGACAATCACTGGTAATTATAGGAGATCTACAAAATGCTGCTTCTATCAAAACAAACCCAGGATCTTCCCACAAAGAACTTAAAATAAAACCCTGGCTATTTTTCATATAATTAAAAATATTATTTTTAAAACCTACAAGGTGTACTTTATTATTTAAATTTAAATTATTTATTTTAGATTTTAATTGTTTTTTTAATTCACCATCACCAGCTATAACTAAATTAATTTTTGGATAATTTTTTTGAATTTTGTTAAAACCATCAATTAATAATTCAAAATTTTTTTGTTTAGTTAATCTTCCAGCTGCAAACAAGTAATTATCAACTTTTATATCATGATTTTGTTCTCTTAATATTCTAGATTTATTTACGTCTAAAACTGGATCTTGTAAAACATAAATTTTTTTTTTATCAACGATGTTTAGACTTATTAAATAATTTTTGGTTAAATTAGTTGGACAAGTAATTTTGTAAATTTTTTTTAATGTTAATTTCCATAATAATTTTCTTAAAAAATTAAGTTTTGGAAAACCTGATATTCTTAAAATAAACTTAGTTTCATATTTAAAAAAAAATACTAAAAATAAAGGCAACGAAGTGATTAGATGAATAATAAGAAATTCTGGTTTCATTTTCTTTATCAGATTATGCAAAGGCAAAATCCCTAAAATAAAAATTATTATAAATGAAATTCTACTTTGAAAAAATCCATGTCTTGGTAGTATATTTAAAATTTTTTTATTATAAAAATTTAATACATTAATTTTATTTTTATATATTTCATTCTCATAATCCTGAAATTCTCCAAAAAAATTTATTATTGTTGGTTTTAAATTTTTATCATATTTACTAATTGCACTTGCAGACTGTATAACTGCCTGATTTGTTGCTATTTTTACTAAAGATGGTGACCAATAAAATATATTTTGATTTTTCAAGTTTAACTATTTCCTTAATATTTTAGTAATTATAAAAATTTTTTATTTTTTTATTTTAAATACTGACTTTATAAAGTATTTAAATTAATTCATTAATAAAATTATAACTTCTACAATGAGTGAATATACATCCAAAATTGAAAATTCATTATTCCCTTTAATTAAAAATATTAAAAATCTAAATATATTAGAATTAGGAGTTCAAAAAGGTAGATCCACACTAAGATTTCTTGAATTATGTAAAAATAATAATGGCAAACTATATTCTGTCGACGTAGATGACTGTCGCAATGTTACAAAAGATATAAATTGGACATTTATTCAATCTAGAGACGACGATTTTAAATACATAAAATCAATTATACCAAATAAACTAGATGTAATATTTATAGATACACTCCATGAAGCAAAACATGTAAAAAATTTAATTTATAATTACTATAATTTATTGAAACTAGGAGGCTATATATTTATAGACGATATATCTCATTTACCTTATCTAGATAAAAAAAAAACTAGTTTTTACTGTGAAATAAATAATAAAGAAACATTTAACGAAATTCTAAAAATTTATTATTTTAATCAAGATAATTTTAATTTAAACTTTTCATTTGAGTCATCAGGATTGGCCATTATTAAAAAAAAAAATATGGAAAATTTAAATGAAACTAAAAAAATAATATCAAGAGAAAATTCCTTAAAAAATATTATTAGATTAATTTTAAATAGATATAAATGAAAAATAATATTGAGAAATTTAATACAATCTTTTCAATTCCAAATGCAATAATTGAAGGTGGTACAAGATTGAAAAATAATAATAATTTTAATCAACCAACTCTTTCAATTATAACAGTTATTTTGAATGGTGAAAAATATTTAGAAGAGTCTTTTAAAAGTTTACATCAACAAAAAAATTTGAATTATGAACACATTGTTATTGATGGAGGATCTTCAGATGACACTATTAAAATTATAAAAAAAAATGAGAATAAGATTGATTACTGGTGCCAAATAAATGATAGAGGAATTTATGATGCTTTTAATTTTGGAATGATGTTATCAAGAGGTAAATATTTAGGTTTTTTAAATTCAGATGATATTTATTCTGAAAAAGCTTTTTATTATCTAAAAAGTTACATCGAAAATTATCCTGAAAAAGATTTTATTTTTGGAGCTGTGAAAAAACATTGGGGAGTTTTGTATGGCTATAAACCATTTAAGATATATTGGAGCTGGGGTTTTTATTCTAGTCACTCTACTGGTTTTTTTATTAAGCTGTCAGCCGCTAAACGTGTTGGATTATATAACTTAAAGTATAAATTTTCGTCAGATTATGATTATTTTTTTAGAATGATTATTAAAGAAAAACTTAAAGGTATTGGTACAAAAAAAAATGAATTATTTGGAATATTTAGAAGAGGAGGTTTTTCAAGCAGAATAAAATTTATTGACCACTTTTTTGAAGAAATTAAAATTCGTATAGATAATGGTCAAAATAAAATCTTAATTTTATTAATTTTTATCTTTAAATATTTAAAACACTTAACAAAAATAAATTAATTTATTTTTTCAAGTATTGCTAATTTTGGAGTATTCTCAAGGTAAAGATAATATTTTTGTGTATTTTGATCAAAAACTATGTCTCTAATTCTTTCTCCAATTAAAATTTCATCAATTATTTTTGGGTTACTAAAATTTTCATCAAATTCAATTTCATAAATTCTTTTATTTTTTAAGGAAGTGACAAAGTAATTATTTGTTTCCGAATAAAAATTCTTAATTATCTCTGAAATTCCAATACTTTTTTCGAAATAAAAAGCTGGTTCAATAAAACCATAATTTTCATGATTTTTATATAGTGGTGCAATTTTTAATATAGCATTACTTAATGGCACAGAGCCATAGTGGTTACCATAAGATGACATTGGCCAGCCGAAATTTTGAATTTCTGATTTATTTAAATTTATTAGATTCAACTCATCTCCTCCTTTGGGCCCATGCTCAGTAGCTATGATTTTATTTTTATCAATAAGATACATGCCTTGTTGATTTCTGTGACCTAAAGATATAATTTTTTTATCATTATAATTTTTATTAATTTTAATTATTTTTCCAAAGTTATTATCTAGTTTTTGTACTTTATCCCATTGATTGTAATCACCTACTGTAAGATAAATATCATCTGAATCTGTGATAATTCTTCCTCCTGTTTGATAACCATTAAAATTTTTAAAAGATGGGTAACTTTCAAAAAAAGAGTTGATTTTTGCACATATCTTGCTTTGGTTAGTATTTATATTTTTAAAAAATAATTTTTCTAAACTTATGTCACTAACATATAATTCTGTATTATAACAATTCTTTTCAAATTCTTTAGTTATAGATATATAAACTTTTACATCATCAATTTTAATATCCTTTATTCCAGTCCAATTAATTTCTTGATTAAATAAATTTAAATTATTTAAATTATTACTTAAATTTTTAAATGTAAATTTTTCGTTCTGTAAGTCATTTTTATTGATTAGTATACTTTTGCCAGATCCAAAAAAAACAAATACATAATTTTCTGAAATATCTAAGTACCCCTTTTTTTTATTTTCATATAACGATTCTTGTGAAAAAAAAGGTAAAATATATTCTACAATTTTATAATTATTTTTAGATCTCAAATTATAAGAGTTTATTTTTCCAAAATTTAGTTGATTTTTAAAGCTTATGTTTTCAAGATCTAACTTTTTATTTTGTTCTATTAATTTTTCGTTGAGTTTAGTAAGATTTTTATTCTCTCTTAATTTTGATGGCAAATAAAATAGCGTACTTTTTAATAAAGTTTTAATTTGAACAGGAGTATTATCTTTTATTTTTTTTGAAAACTTATTATCTGTATCTTGGTTTAAAAGATATAAACCAAGAGCCATAAATATAATTACAAAGATAAAAATAAATGATATATATTTTTTTTTTAACTGCATTAACAATATATATATTTAAATTTTTAAAATAAAACTAATTTTTACCTTTATGAAATTATCGAAAAATTTAATTCTATTCATGCCATCAATTGATGGGGGTGGTGTTGAAAAAAATCTTATTATAATTGCAAATTATTTAATTAAGAAAATTTCTAAATTAACAATAATTACTTATGACGCAAGATTTAATTCTATGTTTGACAAAAGAATTAACATTGTAAATTATAAAAAAAAATCTAAAGATGAAAAAAAATATTATAAGTACTTCATTTGCATAATTTTGCTTATTAAAGAATTTTTAAAAGAAAGAAAGGTATTAGTAGTCTCTTTCCAAGCTAATATATATGTACTAATTTTATCAACCTTTTTAAAATTTAGAATTATAATAAGATCTAATTCTGCTCCGATAGGCTGGTCTCAAAATTTTATAAAAAAAAAAATATTTAAATTTTTTTTTCAATTTGCTGATGAAATAATTGTAAACAGTAATGAGTTTAAAAAAATATTTGATAAAAAGTTTAAGACTAATTGTAAAGTAATTTACAACCCTCTCAATAAAAATGAGATCATAAAACTCTCAAAAAAGAAAATATCTAACTTTAACTTTTTTAAGGGAGTAAAAATTAAAATTATAAACATAGCAAGATTTACTGATCAAAAAGACCATTTCACGTTACTTAAAGCATTAAATAATTTAAAAGAAAAAATAAATTTTAATCTTTTAATTATTGGATATGGAGCAAATAAAGAAAAAATAAAAAATTTTATAATAAGAAATAAACTTTCAAAAAGAGTAAAGTTGATGAATTTTCAAAAAAATCCATACAAGTATATCAATAAATCGAATATTTTTATTTTAACCTCAATCTATGAGGGCTTACCAAATGTGTTACTTGAAGCAATGACTTTAAAAAAAATGATTATATCATCAGATTGTCCTACAGGACCAAAAGAAATATTAAATAAAGGAAAATACGGAATTTTATTTAAAACAAAATCAGTAAGTGATTTGGAGAAAAAAATTCTTAATTTGAAGAATTATAAAACAAATAAAATGAAAAGACTTGGTTATGATAGTTTAAAAAGGTTTGATTATGAAAAATGCAACTTTGAATATTACTCTTTATTGAGTAAATATTTACAATCTTCAATCCAGGCATTTAAATAAACCATTTCTTTCTTGTCTAAAATTTTTTTACTTATCAATTTTTTATAAACTAACTTCATATTATAAGAAAAATTTTTGTTACCTTTTTTTAATTTTAAATTATTGATTGTATTATATATAATTTTATCATTTTCTAACATTGGTATCTCATCTACAAAATCTTTTAATAAATTATGCTCATTTCGGTACTGAATGACAGTTGGCCCACCAAATAAGATCTCAAAATTGTTTATAGACATCAATTTAAGTGCAATTATGCTCCTCCAAATATCAGTGCATCTCATTGTACAAGTAACAGGTAGATACATGAGCAAAAAAACATCTCTAAACCAAGTTGTATTCTGACTATTAAAAGTCGACAAAGATTTTTTTAGTGATATTTTTTTATTTTTAAATTTTATATTAATTTTTTCATTAATTATTCTGTAAATAGAATCCACATCTGGATTTTTATCACATACATTTTGTTGGATAAAAAATTTTCGATATACTCTATTATTTGATATTTTAATTTTATTATTAAATTCATCCAATGGTAAACCTCTTGGCCATATAAATTCATTTTTTTTTAAGAAAAAATCATAAATATTAATCCAATTTTCATTTTTTAAAAAATTTACTTTATGAGTAATTTTTCTATTTTGAAAAAATGATTTTTTTGGGAAATTATCATCATCAGTTTCAATGATTATCTTATTTTCTTTCATTGCAACTAAATATCCAATATTTTTTCTTGCATAACTATTTTGTGGGCAAATTTTAGCAAATTTTAAATTTAGATTACTCTGATGATTCAGTGACAAAAATCTACCAAAATTCATTTTGAAATTTTTTGGAGACTTCTTATCTCCTATTATAATTAGATCCCATTTTTTTGTTTTACAATGTCGAGAGATTCTCTTAATAATTTTGTTAGGTTTATTGATTGTGGTAATTACAACTGAAGTTTTCATTTTAAATAAACATCTTTAATTTTAAAAGTATGCCTATATATATATTTAATGTTTAAAGCTATTAAAAATTTTATACGAAAAAACCTTACTCTTCAAACACCTGATACACTGTTCTACAAAGAAGAGAATGGATATTCCAACAATAATTTTTCAAAAATTATGAATTATGGAACTTTAAATAAAGATAAAACTTTTTACGTGATAAAAAGGACTCCTGGGACAGGACTATTTTCAAATGTAGTTTTTGTTCTAAATCATTTAATAATAGCAAAAAAATATAAATTTATTCCAATAATTGACATGGAAAATTTTAAAACAATCTATAACGAAAGAAAAAAGATTTACTGTACTTATAATGCTTGGAATTATTTTTTTGAAAATATATCTCCATACAACTTAAACGAGGTTTATAAAAGTAATAAAGTCATTATCGTTTGTGATACATTTTTTCCTCATTTTGAGTATGATATGGAAAGTTCAAAATTTAAAGATTTAATTTTGGATAAAATTAAAATTAAAAAAAAATTTTTAAATATCAGTAAACAATTTATTAAAAGAAATTTTGGAAAAAAAACTCTTGGAATACATTTCAGAGGTACAAGTTATAAACAATCTGCTGGACATCCCCTGCCTGCTACACCAAGGCAAATGATAAACCTGGTGAGAAAAATAATCAAAAGAGATAATATAGATAAAATTTTTTTATCAACTGAGGAAAAAAATTATTTAAAAATTTTTCAAAAAGAGTTTCCGCACAAAGTATCATTTATTAAAAGTGCCTACAGATCAAATAAAAATGATGCTTTTAAAATCTATAACAGATTGAATCATAGATATAAACTAGGCAGAGAAATTTTGATAGATACGATACTTTTGTCCCATTGTGATAGTTTTATTTATTTAAATTCAAACGTGAGTAGTGCATCAATAGCTTTTAACTTCAATGCTAATCAAAATAGATACACTATTAAAAATGGTATGAACTCAAAAAATATTATTGTTGCAATGTTTTATTGGTATTATAAAAAGTTTTTACCAAAGAAATTAGGTGGCTTTCATTAATTCAAAAGTAAACTAAATTAACGTATTATATAATTTAAGAGTCTTATTTGAACAATCTTGCCAGCTAAATTTTTTAACTTGTTCTCTGCCAATATTTGTTAAATTTTTCAACCTTGTATCAGAATATATAGTTGACATAATAGAATTTAATATACTTTCCCAGTTATCAGGATCAAAATATTCAACTGCATCACCTCCTACCTCCGGTAAACTGCTAGTATTTGAACATAAAACAGGACAATCAAATGACATTGCCTCTAATATTGGTAAACCAAAACCTTCATACTTTGATGGATAAATTAATGCTTTTGCGTTTTTATACAAAGCGATTAACTTTTCATCATTACCATTTATTAAATCAATTTTTTCTAGAGGTATCTTAAGATTATACAGCAAACTTTTTTCATATTTAGTTAATTTGCCTCCACCAAAGCATTTTATTCTATAATCTTTTTGAAGTTTTTCTGATTTTGAATATGCTTTAGCAAGGGAAATAAAATTTTTATATCCAGTTCTTTTGCCAACAAAAAGTAAATATTTTTCATCTAAATTTTTACTTAAATTTCTTACTACAAATGTTTTATTAGCAATATTAGTGCCTAAATAAATGACTTCAGTTTTTTTATTCTTTAAATTGTAATAATAATTCAGATCTTTCAAAGTATTATCTGAGATACATATAATTATATCTGCTCTTTCTATTGCTTTTTTTTTAGGTCTATAATTTTTTTGTTGGCCATACATTTCGTGAAACTTTTCATGTATTAAATCATAAACTGTCAAAACTACTGGTAAATTAGTTTCATAATCATCATAATAAGTTCTGTGAATTATGTCAGGTTTAAAGTTTATAATTTTTTTATTTTGAAAATGTAAATTAATTTTATTCAAAATTTTATATTTAATAAATTCTTGAATTCTATGTGGAAAATTTTTAAAAAAAAAATTATCTACATTATATCCATACAAATGTTTTTTATCAAAATTTACTAAATATTCATTTAAGTATAGCGGAGCACAGATACTTATATCTTCACTTTTCGAAATTTCTTTAATTAAATTATAGTAATATCTAGATGGACCGCCAACAATTTGGTTTAAAAAAATTTGATGATCATATAAAATTTTCATTCTAAGAAATTTTATAAATTTTTTCTTTTAAATACCATTCAAGCGTTTTCTGAATACCTTTATCAATATTCATAAATTCTTTATAATTAATTAACTTTAAAATTTTTTTATTTGATCCATGAGTTTTAAGCACATCTGCTTTTACCATCGATCGATATTTGAGCCTAAACTTCCACTTTCTTTTAAAATTCTTAATTATTTCATTAATACTTACAGGATTATTTGAGCAAATATTATAAACTTCATGTTTTCTAATCTTTTGCACGAAAAGTTTATTCAATATTTTAACTAGATCACCAACATAAGTAAAATCTCTATCGTGATTACCAAAATTATTCACATACATTGTTTCTTTTGTTTTAAGAGATTTAAATAATTTTAAAAAAAACATATCAGGTCTTCCCCACTCACCATATACTGTAAAAAATCTAAGTCCTACGACTTTAATATCATATTTTTTATAATAATCTTCTGCAATAACTTCATTGAGTTTTTTGGTAATTCCATAAACATTTTTTGGGTTTAGTAATTCTTTCTCTTGCAATGGGAAATTCGTATTTTCACCATAAACCGAGCTCGAGGAAGCATAAAAAATTTTCTTTGAATTTTTTTTAAAAATTTTAAGAAAATTTAAGAATCCAAGAATATTTACTTTTAAATATTTTTGAGGGTTTATTAAAGAATACCTTACGCCAGCTTGAGCAGCCAGATTAATTGCTATATCAAATTTTTTGTTACCAACATATTTTTTAAAGTTATCATGATCACAAATATCAATTTTTTTAAAATAAAAATTTTTATTTTTTTTAAGTAAATTAAGTCTCTTTTTTTTTAATTTTACTGAGTAATAATCATCAAAACTGTCAATCCCATATACTTTATTCTTTTTATTTTGTAGTAAAAAATTTGCGAGATTAAAACCTATAAATCCAACAGAACCAGTTATAAATATTTTCACAGTTTATTTATTGAAGTTTTTTAATTGTGATTTTATAATCTTTTTAAGATTTTTTATTGAAAGAAAATCTCTGTTGTCATAACTGTTATATGATTTTTTTAAATCTATTTTCAAATCAAATTTTTTTTTTTTGTTTATTCCCATCGGATAAATAATAAATGAGTCTTTGTTTTCCAAAGTATTACCAAAATCTGCTGCTGAGATTAATTCCTCATGTAGTTTTTCTCCAGTTCTTATACCTATAATCTTAACTTTTTTATTTGGATTAATTGATTTAACTAATGTGTTTAAATCATAAGATGGAATTTTTGGAATAAATACTTCTTTTCCCTTCATTTTTTTTATACAATTAATAACAAAGTCACTAGCTTCATCTAATGTTATACTAAACCTTGTCATTCTTTTATCAGTGATAGTAAATGGTGATTGATTATTTTGATTTTGTTCTATTAGAATTGGAATTACAGATCCTCTGCTTCCCATAACATTACCATACCTGATAACGCTAAATTTACATTTTCTTTTTCCTTTAAACGAATTTGCTGATATAATTAATTTTTCGGCTGTTAATTTAGTAGAACCATATAAGTTTATAGGTGCAACAGCTTTATCTGTGCTAATTAGAATAGTTTTATCTATATTTTTTTTTATACATGTTTCGATTAAATTTTGAGTTCCAATAATATTAGTTTTTACAGTTTCAAAAGGATTGTATTCTGTTGCAGGAACTTGTTTTAGAGCCGCTGAATGCACAACAATGTCTATATCTTCATTTAATGCCCAATCTAATCTTTTATCATCTCTCACATCTCCAATATAAAATCTAAACTTAGAATGATTTTTTTTTACAAATTCTGCCTCTTTAAAAATTGACTGCTTGAATTCATCTCTACTAAAAATTACAATTTTCTTTGCAAGATTTTTTTTAATCAAATCCTCAATAAATTTTTTTGCAAATGAGCCTGTTCCTCCTGTTATAAAATAATTTTTTTTCATATCTTTTTTAATTCAATAATACTATCACATTTAGTTAAATCATTGAAATCATGTGAAATATAAATTATAGTTTTATTTACTTTTAACTCAATTAATTTATCTAAAATTAGATCTTTAGTTTTTGCATCTACATTACTTAAAGGCTCATCTAATAAAATAATTTCTGAGTCTTTATATATTGCTCTAGCTAATCCAACTCTTTGCAGTTGCCCACCTGATATATTTGATCCAAATTCTCCAAGAATAGTGTTTAATCCATGAATAGAGTCTTCTACCATTTTTTCTAACTCACAAAATTTTAATGTATAGTTAAGTCTATCCATATTTACTTCAGAAATATCATTTTCAAAAGTTATATTTTTTAATATACTTGCGTCGAATAAATACACTTTTTGTTGAACATAGCTAAATAGATCCATGTAATTATCATTTAATTTTTTTATTGAGATCCCATCAATTAATATTTTACCTTTTTGAGGCTCTATTAATCCAATTAATAAATCTACGAAAGTTGATTTGCCAGAACCACTTAGTCCCGATACACCGGTAAATGAATTTTTTTTTATATTTAAACTAAAATCTTTAAAAATTAAATTTTCTTTTTCATAGCTAAAAAAAATATTTTCAAATGAAATTTCATTTTTAAAAATAACTTTATTGTTTAAGAGTTTTTTATCTATATTATTAGATTTACTTGTGACTTTATTTATTAAGTCCACAGCTGATTTAGTATAATTAAGTTTTTGATAAGATTTTACTGCAGATAAAAAAATTGGAAGTATTCTAAAACCAGCTAAAGCATATACTGAGACAATGGCTATAATTTTAGACATGGGATAACCATTAAAAATAAAATAAATTATTGCCAACATAAATGTTGTAAAAATTAATGACTCTGCAAGAAGTTTTGGTAATACAGAAATTATTGACTTTCTTATACCCAAATTTGTCAATTTAATAGATTGCTTTCTAAAGTTTTCTAGAAAAACTCTCTTTTTCTTATAGATCATTAATTCTCTTAACCCATCAAATGTGTCTTTAATGCTTTGAAGAATTGACAAATTTAGTGACTGCCTAAGGACTCCATATTTTTCTAATTTTTCTTTAAATAAGTAATTAAAGAGATAAAAAAAAAGAGAGAATACAATTATTAAAGATATTGTGATTTTTATATTATAAATTATTAAAAAAACCATCATAAAAGTAATTGTTATTAAGTTTAAACATAGAGTTAGAAATGGAGAAATATACTGGCCTGTAATTAATTTACTTTCTTGACTAATGTCTCTTAAAATTTCTGCTGAAGATTTGTCTCTAATTTCTAAGTATGAAGTTGATAAATAACTTTCAAAAGTTTTTCTTTGTTGATTTAAAGATAGATGCCCCATAAATCCAGCAACAAATTTGGCATGAATATATAAAAATATATTTTTTAATAAAAATGATAAAATCAAAATCAAACAGCTAATTACAATCAAATCACCTTGAATATTGTCACCTTTAAATTTTTCTAAATATTTGTTTAAGAAATCAATTTCAGTAGATTGAATTGTAAAAGTGCTTAAAATGGGTAGAATCGCGGTTAAAGTAAATGTTTCTAGAAAAGCTATTATAAACATTAATACTAATATTAATATCAATGAATTAATATCTTTTTTTGTTAATAATTGTAAAAATTGAAACATTAATTATTATTTTTTTTCAAATCTAAAATATTTATAATCTTTATATTTTTATTAATTTTTTTAAACATTTTTAAAAAACAATCATGATTAACTAAAATTATAATACATCCGTGATCTTTTAGTTCAGATATAAATTTATAATCAACAATTCCTTTATCTAGATTTTTTTCAATGAAAGGATCAATACCTAATGTATTTTTATTAATTTTCTTGAAATAATCATAAATTTTAAAAGACTGTGAGTTTCTTAAATCTGAAACATTTTTTTTATAAGTTAAACCTGCAAAAATAACTTTACCAGTTCTATAATTAATATTATTAACTTTTAATAAAGATTTAATTTTTTGAATTAAAAATTTTCTCATATATTCATTAATACTTCTACCAGCAAGCGTTACCCTTGTTTGTATCTTGTTTTTGTTAGCTATATATGAAAAATAATAAGGATCTACAGGCAAGCAATGTCCACCAACTAAACCTGGACTATACTTTGCAAAATTCCATTTTGTTGAAGCCAGCTTAAAAACATTATCAAAATTTATATTTAATTTTTCACAAAAAATATAAACTTCATTCATTAATCCAATATTAATATCTCGTTGAATATTTTCTATAACTTTAGATGTTTCGGCTTCTTCTATATTGTCATTAATAATCAATTTTTTTGATAGATTTTTATAAACTTTTTTTACAACTGTTTTTATTTTTGAGTTTGGTATAGCGATAATCTTATTTATCTTTTTTAAAGTATGCCTTGTATCTCCAGGATTAACTCTTTCCGGACTATAACAAATGGAAAAATCATTTTTACTTATTTTCAGTTTAGAAAATTTTTCAATTATTGGAATACAAGTTTTATTTGTTGTTCCTGGGTAAACTGTAGACTCAAAAATTACAATATCATTTTTTTTTATTACTTTGGCTATAATTTTACAAGCTGAAATTAAAGGTTTGAGGTCTGGTTTTTTATTTATATAAATCGGAGTTGGAACACAAATAATGAAAAAATTATATCTCTTTAGGTCCTTTATTTTGTAGGTTAACCTAGCTTTTTTCAACACATTTAAATCTTTTTTTTTAAACTCCTTAGTGACATCTACTTTTTTTTTAAGGTCTAAAATTCTTTTTTTGTTAATATCAAAACCACAAGTATTAAATTTTTTTGATAAATTTATTAGAACGGGTAGACCGACGTAACCTAATCCAATAACACAAGGGTTAATAATCATATGAAAATTTGATTATTTACTATATGTAATACATTTAATTTTCAAACAATAATTAGAACATTTTATTGCCTTTTTTGACAATTAATAAATAATATAACTATATAATGAAAAAAGAGTTAATTTTTATAGCTGAGATAGGCCTTAATCATAATGGAAATTTTGATCTATGTTTTGAGTTAATTAAACAAGCTAAGTTTGCTGGAGCGAATATAGTAAAGTTTCAATTGGGATGGAGAGATAAACCTAGTGAAATGAACCAATTTAATAAACAAAGAATTTCAAAATTAATTGAGTGGGCTGAGTATTTTGAAATTGAATTATTATTTTCTATTATTTCAGAAACAGCATGGAAATTAATAAAACCTTTTAAATTTAAAAAGTTTAAAATAGCCTCAAGAACTATCAAGTATGATATGCCTTTAGCAAAAAAAATTCTAAAAGATAACAAAAAAACAATAATATCATTAGGTATGTGGGATAAAAAAAAGCCACCATTTTCAAAAAATAAAAATATTTTTTATCTTTGGTGTCTTTCAAAATATCCTTGTGAACCTAAAGATTTAAAAAATTTACCAAAAAATTTTAATAAAACTCACTTCTATGGTTATAGTGATCACTCAGTAGGAATTGAAACATCAATTTTAGCAATAAGCAGAGGAGCTAAAATTGTTGAAAAACATTTTACTTTAGATAAATCAAGCACCATAATTCGAGATCATTCCTTATCTGCAACACCAGAAGAATTTAGACAAATGGTAAATATTGGAAGAGATATTTTTAAAAAAATAAACATAGGTGTTTAAAACTAAATAATTAATAACAATTAACTCATGAATACTGAATCAAGACAATTAGCGATCAAAAACTTAAAAGGTAGTGATGAAAAACTAAGAGTTTCCTGGATGCTAAGCAACATGAAGCAAAATAAAACATTTATTTATTTTTCAGAAAAAAAAAATGAAGAGTATAAAGAACAACTACTTAATGATTTAAAAAATCAATATACCAATTATAGAAATGAATGGAGGGGTAACGCAAAAACTGCAATTAAGAATAATTTAATAGGCAAAAAATTTAATGAAAGTAATATTGGGCCTCTTTGTCTTGATATTGAGGTTGCGTCAGTTTGTGACTTAGCTTGCCCACATTGTTATAGACAATTTATTTCAACTCCAGACAAGATTATGTCTAAGAAACTTGCATTTAAATTAATAAAACAAGCTTCAAAATTAAAAGTTCCCTCAATGAAATTTAATTGGAGAGGAGAGCCATTACTAAATACTTCCCTACCAGAGATTATTGATTATGCAAAAAAAAATGGTGTCTTAGAAACTATAATTAATACTAATGCTACTAAATTAAATCATGAAATGTCAAAAAAAATAATAAATTCAGGTCTTGATTTAATGATTTACTCTTTTGATGGTGGTACAAAAAAAAGCTATGAAAAAATGCGCCCTGGAAGATTTAAAAAAAATCTCTTTGATGAAATTTATCAAAATATAAAAAATTTTTGCGAATTAAAAAAAAAAATGAATTCTTCATTTCCTAGGACTAAAATACAAATGGTTTTAACTGATGACACTTTTGCAGAACAAGAAGAATATTTTAATCTATTTAAGGATATAGTTGATGATGTTTCTGTAAAACAATATACTGAAAGAGGTGGAAAAATATCTGATATAGGTGAAGAGTATCTAAAAAAATCAACTACACATAATGATAATATATTAAGAAAATTCATAGATATAAAAAAAAATGATCCAAACTCAGAAGTCATGAGAGATTCTGATGGTGGAATATTTATATCAAAAGGAAGATTACCGTGTGAACAACCCTACCAAAGAATGTTAGTCACTTATGATGGTAGAGTAAGCATGTGTTGTTATGACTGGGGAAGCATGCATCCAGTTGGGTACGCAGATCAATTAGCCATAGATGTGGGAGAGAAAGAATACGAAAAGGTTAAAAAAAAATCTGACTTAAAGACTAAAGGTTTTGAGTTGATGAATTTAGAAATGCCTAAAATTTTTAATCAACCTGAAAAAAAAGTAAAAACTATTGAGCAAATTTGGTTTGGAGAAGATATTAACCATGTAAGAACTAAGCATTCAAAAAATTTATTAGAAGACATTCCAATTTGTAAAGGCTGTCCATTTAAAGAGACTTATAACTGGGAAAAAATTAATTAAGATGGTTGAAATCATTGCTGAAATTGCCAATGCTCACCAGGGCAATGCTTTTACTGCCTTCAAATTAGCAAAGGCTGCAAAGGCTGCGGGAGCTGATGCTGTAAAATTTCAAATATATTTTGCGGAAGATTTTATTTCCAAAGATCACTCTAGATTCAATCATTTCAAAAATCAATCATTCTCAAAAATACAATGGAAAAAAATAATAAAAGAAACAAAAAAAATTGGAATTAAAATTTATTGTGACGTATTAGGAGAGCAAGCTTTTAAATTAGCTGAATCATTAAAAATTGATGGCTATAAAATACATTCATCTGATGTATCTAACAAAAAATTATTAAATAAAATTTCAAAACAAAATAAGAAAGTTTTTTTATCATGTGGTGGTGCTAAATTAACAGAAATATATTATGCTTTAAATATACTTTTAAAAAAGAAGAAAAAAATAATTTTATTACATGGGTTTCAAAGCTATCCAACAAAAATTGAAGATACAGATTTAAATAGAATTAAAAAGCTTAAAAAGGAATTTGGTAATAAAGTAGAATACGGTTTTCAAGATCATATCTCTGGAGAAGATAAATATAATTTATATGTATGTTTAGTTGCTCTTGGATATGGAGTTACTTATTTTGAAAAACATATAACCTTCAATAGGAAAAAAAAAGGTGTTGATTATTATTCTTCTTTAGAGACAAAAGAATTAAGAAATTTTATTAAAACTATCAAAAATACACAAAAAAGTTTATCAAATTCAAAAAATGACTTTTCAGAAAAAGAATACGATTACCGAAAAACTACTAAGAAAATGTTAATTTTAAATAAATTTAAAAAAAAGGGACAATATATAAGTGAAGCGGATGTGGAATATAAAAGAGCTGAAACAAATTGTCGTGAACCTTTAGATATTGACTATTTAAAAGATAGAAAATTAATCACAGATTTAAAAAAAAATACAATTCTTAAAAAAAATTATTTTTTAAATAAGATAATTATTGTTGTAGTTGCAAGATCTAAATCAAAAAGATTGCCTGGAAAAGCACTTTTGAAAATTACAGATAAATCAATGATTGAACATTTACTTTTAAGATTAAAAAAAACTAACAGGGAAAACAAAATTTTATTATGCACTACTAAAGAAATAAGTGATGATAAAATAGAGAAATTAGGTAAAAGATGCTCAATTGATGTTTTTAGGGGCCCAGTAAATAATGTACTTGAAAGAGTAATAAAAGGTATAAAGAAATATAATCACAATATAGTAGTTAGAGTCACTGGAGATGACATTCTAATAGATCTTGATTATATGAACTTAGCAATAAATTATCTTCTTGAAAATAATTTAGATTATGTCGATCATAAAGGTTTACCATCAGGTACTGAGACTGAGATATTTGATAGAAAAACACTTGAATTGATTTTTAAAACTGGGAATGATTTAGAGGGCACAGAATATTTAACAAATTATATAAAGAATAATAAATTATATTTTAAATGTGGATCAGCTCCAGTCTTTTTAAAACACAGGACAAATTTGAGATTAACAATTGATTATGAAGCTGACTATAAATATGTGAAAAAATTTCTTCTTAAAATGAGGGATATTAAAAAAGAATATAATTATAATATGGACGATATAATTAAATTTTACTCTAAATTAAAATCAAATAAAATTATAAATAATAAGATCAAAAAAGAATTAAAGTATGACACATCTTTAAATTTGAATAATATTTAAGGTATTTATGCTAAAAAAAGATATCAAATTTAATCCATTGATAACAATTTATATTACTAACTACAATTATGGTAGGTTTTTAAGAGATTCTATAAAAAGTGTTTTTAACCAAACATATACTAATTATGAATTAATCATTATAGATGATGGTTCAACTGATGACTCAAAAAATATTCTAAATAAATATAAAAATTATAAGAATTTAAAAATTATATTTCAAAAAAATAAAGGACTAAATTTTTCAAATAATATTGCACTTAAATTATCTAAGGGAGATTATATAACTCGCCTAGATGCAGATGACTGGTTAGATGAAAACTTTCTACAAGTTATGGTAGATCAAATTAAAAAAGATCCAAAAGTTGGAATGATTTTTTGTAACTATTTTCTAGTTAATAATAAAGGTATTATTCAAGGACAGTTTTTAAGACATGATTTCAAAAAAGTAAGGCTTCTTGATCAACCAGCTCATGGTGCTTGCAGTTTAATTAATACGAATTGTTTGAAATTAATGGGTGGTTACAATGAGAGGTTTAAAAGCCAAGATGGTGTTGATTTATGGATCCGATTAATACAAAAATATAAAGTAAAAAATATTAATTTACCACTATTCTACTATAGACAACATGGAAATAATCTAACTTCTAATGCAAGAAAACTATTTAGATCTAGAGACAAAATCTTTGAAACTAATGTGAAAGGTAAAGTAAAAATAAAAAATACAATTTGTGTTATTCCAATTAGGGGAGATAATGAAGACTCAATTGCATTAAAAAAAATTAAATCAAAAACAGTATTATCGAGATTGATTAAGGAGCTCTTTTTAACAAAAAAAATTAAAAAAATAATTGTAACTACTCCAGATAAAGTAATTATAGATTATATTAAAAAGAATTATAAAAATAAAATTATAATAATTAAAAGAGAGAATGATTTAGCAGGTTACAACGTACCTATTTATAAAACTCTTGTATCAATTGTAAATAAAATAAAAAATAAATTCAAAATTGACTCTATTTTAAAAATAAATGTTGATCATCCATTATTGAATTCACAGAATTTTGAAAGTGCCATAAATATTATGAATATATTTAACACTGATGAGGTTCTAGCTGTAAAAAAAGAAAATGATAATTTTTTTTATCACGATGGAAAAGGACTAAAATCTTTCAAAAAACCATCTAATCTTACTTTGGAAAGAGAAGAAGTCTATAGACAAATTGGAAGCCTTCATTTGTATACAAAAAAATGTCTTTTTAATTACAAAAGAAATAGAAAAATTGGACATTTAATTTTAGATGATGTTTCTGCACACAGGGCTAAAACTAAAAAAGATTTAAAAATTTCTGAATTATTATTAAAAAATAGTTAATTTGAGATCTTTTTAATTAAATTAGAAGTAAGTTTTATTGATTGATATGGCTTCAAAATTTTTTTGAAATTTTTAAAAATGTATTTTTCCTTGTTAGATTTAAACTTTTTAAACAATAAATAATCTAAATTTTCAAACAATGTGTCTTTATTTTCACAATTAAAACAAATTTTAAGCTTTGAATATAATGACTCTTGTTTCTTATTTAATGATATATTCCATAACTCAATTGGAGGTTTATTACTTGCTAAAGAGTCTAATGTTGACGCATTAGAAAAAAAGGAAACGAAGGCGTTGGATTGTAAAGACAAATTGTGAAGATGCTGTTGGTTGATACTCCATAAGGATGATGAATATTGATTTGCGATTTTTAAAAAAACTTTCTCTTCTTGTGCATTGGGGTGAAATTTAAAAACTAACCTACATTTTTTATTTTTTTTAACAAATTCAAAAAGTGAACTAACCTGCTCAATATATTTTTTTTTATAATATTTCGAGCTATCAAAACCTTTATAAGATACAAAAATTATTTTTTCAGATTTTCTTCTACTAATAACTTTACTTTTTTTTTCTACCTTTTTTAACCAAGAAATATGATATTTAGGATAGCCACATATGAAGGTATTATAATACTTAAACTTATTTTTAAAATGAAAATAGTCACCATAAGAACTTAAAAATAAAATATTTTTATTATTTTCATTATTTCTAATATTCATAAACTTTTTTTTTGCTGAGAATATATTGGTAGTATGGGGATAAGAAATTATTTTAATTTTTTGATTATTCTCACTAAACTTTTTAATCCAGGGACTATTATCGGTAAAATCCTGCATTAATATTTTAATATTAGCAGAATTAAATTTAGGCAAAATATTTTTTATTTCTATAATTAGTTCATTGATATCATAGTAATTTTTATAAATTTTGTTTTGAAAAATCTTACTAAACTTATTTATCTGAATCTTTTTAAATATTTTAAGTAATACTCTCAAAAAAAAACATTTTGTAGAGGAATTAATTACATAACAACAAATTGATTCTAAAAATAACTCATATAGAACTTTATTCTGTTTAAGAAGCTGTAAGGCTATATCTTTTTCAAAAATTAAAATTACATTAAAGTTTTTTTTCAAATTATTTAATATGGGTAAAACCCAGTCAATCTCTCCAGGCTGTTTTCTTATTACAACAATTATAGCTTTATTTTTTTTATTATATTTCTGTTTTCCGTGATAGATATTATGTGTAAACATTTTATTGTAAAACTTTATAATAATGTATATAGATTAGAATTTTAAAACTGACAAATCCTTAGGAATGAATAAAATTTTAAATAAAATAAAAATTCCTGCTAAAGCTAACCAGCAAAAAATTGAGAAATTTTTTATAACTAATAAACTTGGCGAATTAGTGAAATTATCTAAGTTATCTAAGCCTTTAAGTGTAAATCAAATAGTTTCAAAGAATTTACCCTCCTATCCCCCTATTTTATCAGATCTTTATAGATTATATAATTTTGTTATTTTAAACAAGAGAACTACAATCCTCGAATTTGGCTCTGGATGGTCTACGCTAATTTTTAACTTGGCTTTATCAGTTAATAAAGTGAAATATAGTGAGGAAATTAAAAATTTAAGAAGAAATACTCCTTTTGAATTATTTGTTTTAGAGAATAAAAAAAAATTTTTATCTCAAACAAAAAAAAGAATTGGTTATTTTAAAAAAAATTTAGATAAAAAAAAATTTTTATCAAAAATTAATTGGTCTTATTCAGATGTTTATATGGATAAAATTAATGATAGATATTGCACTCAATATAAAAAAATTCCACTGTGCAACCCAGACTTAATATATTTAGATGGACCAAATTTATTTTCTGTCAAAGATAGAATTAATAACTTTACAACTGATCACAAAGACTTAATGCCTATGGTGGGGGATATTATAAAATTTGAATATTTTCTGACCCCTGGGACTATAATCATCACAGATGGTAGGTCTGCAAATGCGCAGTTTTTAAAAGATAATTTTAAAAGAAATTGGTTATACGATTATGATAAAAAAAATGATCAAAATTTATTCTATCTTGATGCACCATGTTTAGGAAAATGGAACAAACTGCAATTAAATTTTTATAAATCAGTTTAAAAGAAATTTTTTATTCTTATATATAAATATTTATACAAATTTATAAGTGAAAATTTAGCAGGATTTTGAATATAATATGATAGACCATCAACTCTAAGCTGAAAAAGATTCATTAATTTTTCTGGTATAAATATTTCATCGTCGTTTATTTTTTCTATATGATCCTTCTCTGATTTTATTCCATTATAAGATGGATACAAATAGTTTGGATTGTTTTTTAAATTTAAGAATTTAATAATTTTTTTCATCTCATTTTTGGTTTCGTAAACAAGTTTTTCTAAAGAAGTAATGTATAATTTTTTTTTAAATTTATCTTGAATATTATCAATTCTTTCATAACTTTTTTTTATATTTTCTATATATTTTGAAAATAAAATTCTTTCGAAATAGTAAGCTAAATTAATTTTATTTCTCAAATTTAAATCTAGTGCTCGACTTTTAATTAAGCCCAATATGTCTCTTTTGATATAGATACATTTATTTTCTACAAGTTCATGTAAGGCATATTCAACACTGCTAATTTCATTTGGAGATTTAAAAATAATATTTTTAACTTTACCTTTTTTTTTATTTTTCCAATATTTTAAATAGGATAAAAAATATATATCGACTATTTCTTCAAAAAAAAAATATTTTTTAGATGATTTAAATATATCATTCTTAATTTTTTTATCAAAGTTTTCAAAATCAAATAAAAAATTATGCTTTTTACTTTTATGGAAACTTTCAAGAGAATAATGTGCAGGTGCTTCAGAGTAAAATGCCTCACTTTCTAGCCAGCTATAGCCAATTTCGTATAGCTTTTTTTTGAAATTGTGAATATTTAGATATTTTTTTTTTTTTAAATATCTTGATTTTATAACAACACTTTTTTTCCTTATTAAATCAGCAAGATATTCTTTTCTATCATCTTCTACAAATAATTTATCATATAGCTGTAGAAATTTATCATGATTATAATTTATTATATTGTTATCGCCATCAAGTAAATGTAACAAAGTTGTTTTTCCAGACGTTCTTGGTCCACTAATTATGACTTTTGACAATAAATTCATTCTGTATAAAATTAATCTTATGATTTGATTATAAAATTATGACTTTTATATGATTTTATTCTTTAAATCAAAAGCTTTAAAGTTTAAATAATATCTAATCAAATATTTTAATTATGAATATAAACCTTGCAAACAAAACACTATTAATCACGGGTGGCTTAGGTGACTTTGGTAAAGTCATTGTAAAAAAATTTCTTTCCTATAATGCTAAAGTAATCATCACAACAACCAAAAATATTAAGGAAAAAAAATCAAAAAAATTAGATATTTTTCAATTAAACTTTAATGATAAAAAATCTTTATTCTTGTTTGAAGAAAAATTAAAAAAAATTAATAAGATAGACTATTTAATCAATAACGCTGGAATAAATATTCTTAATGAAATTTACAATATTAAAAAAAATGATTTAGAAAATATTATAAATGTAAACCTTGTAGGCCCTATTTGGTTAACTAAATTAATATCTACAAAAATGAAAAAAAATAAATTTGGAAGAATAATAAATATTTCATCTATTTATGGCAGCGTAAGCAAAGAAAAGAGGTCTCTATACTCTTCTTCAAAGTTTGGATTAAATGGCCTAACTAAATCTGCTGCTCTTGATCTTGCTAAATTTAATATTCTTGTTAACTCTATATCTCCAGGCATATTTGATACAAAATTAACAAGACAAGTTTTAAAAAAAAAGGGTATTAATAAAGTTAAAAAAGATATTCCGCTAGGAAAAATTGGTGACCCCAAAATGATAGCTAATTTATGTTTGTTTTTATGTAGCGATTTCAATAATTACATTACTGGACAAAACATAATAATTGACGGTGGGTATACAAGCCAATAATAATGTCCATAACTATAAAATCTCATTTGGGTCAATACTCAGTTAAATTAATTAAAAACATTAATCAAAAAAATTTGAAGAATGATAATAATTTCTACATTATTGATAATGTTGTCTATAAATTATTTTTAAAAAATAAATTAAATAAAAAATTTGTAATAATCAATTCATCTGAAAAAAACAAAGATTATTTTGAAATAGGAAAAATTATAAAAAAAATAATACTATTGGGAATAAAAAGAAACTCAAATTTAATTGGCATCGGTGGTGGTATTGTCCAGGATATTACTGGGTTTATTGCTTCAATTATTTTCAGAGGTGTTACGTGGTCTTTTTATCCAACCACATTACTATCACAGGGTGACAGTTGCATAGGAGGAAAAACATCGGTAAATTTTGGTATAGCAAAAAATCAATTAGGTAATTTTTATCCCCCAAAAGAGGTTTACCTATATTCTGCATTCTTAAAAGGGCTAAGAAAAAAAGATGTCATGTCTGGACTTGGGGAGCTTGCTCACTACTACCTAATATCAGGAAAAGTAGACTGGAAATTATTCAACTATTATCTGAATAAATTTCTTAATAACCCAACCAACCTTGAGGTTTTAGAAAAATTAACTTTTAGATCACTTAAAATTAAAAAAAAATTCATAGAAAAAGATGAGTTTGATAGGGGTATAAGATTAATATTAAATTATGGACACTCTTTTGGTCATGCTATTGAAAAATTAACCCACCATAGGATACCTCATGGTTTAGCAGTTGCACACGGTATGAATATAGCAAATTTTTTTTCTTATAAGTTAAAATTAATGAAACACATTGAATTCAAGCAAATAGAAAAAACTTTAACAAAGATAATAAACATAAAACAGATTAATAATATCAAATATGATAAATTTGTAAAAATATTAAAACAAGATAAAAAAAACTTGAAGAATAATTTTAAATTAATTTTATCTAAAGGTGTGGGAAAAATGTTAGTAAAAAATATAAATGATGAAAAAATAGTAATCAAACTCATAAAAGAATACTTAGCCTATGCAAAATAAAAAAAAAGTTGTGGTGATAGTTCCAATAAAAGAAAATAGCACAAGAGTAAAAAAAAAAAACTTTAAAAAAATTAAAGGTATTCCACTTTATAAGATTACGTTAAATAAATTAAAAAAATGTAATTTTGATGAAATATACGTAGACTCTGATAGTAAAGAAATTGAAAAATATTGCAGATCAGAAAAAATAAAATTTATTAAAAGAAAACCTTTTTTAGCAACAGATAAGGCAAATGGTAATCACCTGTTAAATTATCATAGAAAGTTGATTGATGCTGATTATTATTTTCAAATCTTAATTACTTCACCATTATTAAAAATAAAAACTATTAATGATTGCATCTCATATTTAAAAGAAAGTAAAAGTCATGACTCAATTTTTACGTCACAAAAAATCAATACATTTTTTTGGTTCAAGAACAAGCCTGTGAACTACGTACCCAAAGAATTACCTCGAAGCCAAGATTTAAGGCCACTGATTATTGAAACAACATCTTTGTATGGTATTAAAAAGAATTCACTTGATAGGTACAAGTGCAGAATTGGAAAAAAGCCTTATTTTTATGAAGTAGATGACTTTGAAGCCATAGACCTAAATAATAAAAAAGATTTTGAATACTTGGAGTACTTAATTAAAAATAATTTTTCAAAAAGTAAAAATATAGCTAAAAAAGAAAAAGAATATTTGAATTTTTATAAAAAATAAAAGATAGTCTATAATTATTAAATCTAAGAAACCAAATTATGAATAGTTTAGAATACGAAATGATTGAACTACTTAAGGTTTTAAAAGAAAAATATGGCGTTTTTGAAATTAAAGCTGAATACGAAAATGAAGGTAGTAGACAGGCAGAATTGATGAGACTTAAAGATGTTGCTGAAAAATTAGACTTACCAATTATATTAAAAATTGGTGGTGTAGAGGCAGTAACAGATATTTATAATGCCCTAGCATTAGGTGTTAAAGGTATAATTGCACCAATGGCTGAAACAGGATTTGCTGCTAGTAAATTTTTAGATGCTATTGATACATTTGTTCCTGAGGATAACCAAAAAGATATAGAGTTTGCAATAAATATTGAAACTATAACGGCCTATAAAAACCTTGATGAAATATTGAGTTTGAAAAAACTTAAACTCTTAACTAGCTTAACAGTTGGTAGAGTAGATTTTGGAGGATCATTAAGGGCTGACAGAAGTTTTTCCAATAGTGATGAAATGCTTAAGTATTGTAGCGAAATTTTCCAAAAAGCAAAAAGTAAAAATTTAAAGACAGCTTTAGGAGGTGCAATTGCAACGGAGGCAATTCCATTTATCAAAAAACTAAATTCAGATAAATTAATTGATAAATATGAAACACGTAAATTAGTATTTCACAAAGATGCTATAAAAAATATTGATGAAGGGCTTCCGATTGGAGTAAAGTTTGAGCTTTTATGGCTTAAAAGTAAAAGACGATATTATCATAGAGTAAGAGATGAAGATGAAAAACGTATACAAATGTTAGAAAAAAGAATCAAAGTCATTTCATAAGAATTTGAAAATGAACTCAAATCTAAAATATGTAATTAAAAAAATTAAACTATCAAAATTAGAAGTCAATCCATTTCCAAGCTTATTAATTAAAGAATTTTTACCTAAAAAAATTTTGAATAGTTTTATCTTGAGTTTGCCAAATTTTGAGCAGATGAAAGGAGATGATATTTTTACACAAAGTAAATCTGGTACAAAAAGAAGTTTTTTTTATAATTCAAGATATTTTAAAAAAATAATGAAACAAAATAAATCCTTAAAAGAGATTGTATCAATTTTTAAAGAAATAGAAATTGTCATTAATAAAAAATTTGAAAATGAAATTAATAAATTTGTAAAAAAAGAGTTTATTTCCAAAAAAACTAAATTTTCCTGTTCAATTTCATCTTCTGTAAAGGGGTATTTAAAAAGCATTCACATCGATCGTAGAGAACACAAATTTCATATGCTCTATTATCCCGAAATATTAAAAGATACAGGAGGAAACTTAAATTTATGGAAATCAAAAGAAAATAAAACTTATGATGTTTTTCCAAGCCAAACTAAAGTTAAACTAGCAAAAAAAATTAAGGCTTCTGGAAATACATGCTTAATTACACTTAACACCCCTTTTGCTTATCATTCAGTAACCAAATATAATTGCAACAAGGAAAGAAAGTATTTATATGTAGCTTTTGATTTTCCAACTTCGGAAAAAAATTATAAAATAAAACAAAGAAAGACTGGTAATAATCAAAATATATTTTGGAAAACGCCTGTTAAAGTTTTTTCTAAAGCAAGAAAACTAAATTTTATTAATGAATAGACTTGAGCATTAAACTTAAGTTTTACAAACTAGAAACATACATCAGTGTTAAAAAAATTTGATATTTTTCAATACATATCTTTAGTGAGATACAAGGGAATCCCAAAGTTGCTAAATAGGCTAGCAAAAAAAAATTGTAATGTAATCTTAGATTTTGAAGATAGTTCAAAGGATATATTTAGTCCAAAAAATACTTCGTTTTTAAAGCACCAATGCAGAATAGGCTTTAAATATTTAAACTCACAAAATATAAGATATCCAAATATTTTTTTAAGAATCAATGGGCTTAAAAGTAAATTTTATCAAAAAGATATTTTATCTTTAAAAAAAAATTTAAATGGAAAGCTTAAGATTAAAGGGATTTTCATTCCTAAAGTTGAAGAATATGATTCTCTGTTAAAAATCGATAAATCCCTAAATCTTAAAAAAAAAAGAATAAAATTAATACCAATTATTGAAAGTAAAAAAGGTTATCAAAATTTAGAAAAAATACTTTCAGAAGATAAGAAAAATAAACTTATTTATGGAGTGCACTATGGTCATTTTGATTATTGTTTAAATAACAAACTATGGCCTTTTCCAGAGCCTTACCATAAAGAATACTGGAATATTATATTTCCAATTATATCAAAATGTATAAAATTTAAGATAAAGTTTATACAAACACCTTATCCGCTTATTAATAACCCTAAATTGTTTTATAAAAGCATCTCATATGTTTATAATAATTTTAATAACTTGAATTTAGGATTATCATTAGTAAATTTTGATGAAAGATTTTTACAAAAAAGAGTTAAAAAGGATAATAAATTTTTTATAAAAAAAATGTCTACTGATAAAAGCTATAAAATTAAATTTGCAAATAAAATTATTTATGATTATTTAGCTTCCAAGAAAAGAAGAAAAAGTTTTTCTTTATCTAACAAAAGATTTATACCACCACATCAGTTTATATTGGCTAAATTTTATTTAAGTAGACATGCAAAATAATTTATTTAAAAAAAAATTAAGTAATGATTTTAAAAAAAGTTATAAAAAATTAAAACTAGTTAATGTTAAAAATATATATATCACATCAAATTTAACAGCTATTTCAAATCTAAGATTACCAAAAAAAGATAAATTAAAAATTACATTAGATACACTTAAAGAAGTAATGGGTAAAAATTATACGATATTTTCTCCATCCTCGTCTTTTAATTTATGCAATACAAGATTGACTTTCGATTTAAAAAATACACCTTCTCACCGAATGGGACCTTTAGCTGAATTTATAAGAACTCAAAAAAATTCTACAAGAAGTTTACATCCATTTTGGTCAATTAGTGCCATAGGAAAAAATGCTAAAATTTTAAATAATGTATCTAAACATGCTTATGCATATGGATCTCCATGGTCCAGTATGCTTAATTTGAATACAACTCAATTGAATCTTGGTATTCACCCATCTAAAGCAGTTACATTAATACATCATATTGAAACCATAAGTGGAGTGCCCTATAGATTTAATAAAGAATTTGAATGTAAAATATTAGATAAAAATAAAGTTAAGGCAGAAAAATTTTATATGTCTGTTTTTTTCAAGAACAGAAATATAAAAAAACGAATAAAACTTAATGAACATTTTTTTATTGAATTAAAAAAAAAAAGAAAATTAAAATATTATAAAAATAAATCAGGTTTGGAAATGTGGTCTTTTAAAATGAGAGATTTTTTTGATATTGCTGTAAAATATTTTAATCAAAATATGTTTAATTACCTTGAATTCAAACCAAATTTGTCTTTCCAAAAAGAATTGTAAATAATATTAATGAAGTATTACATTGATCTAGGAAAAAAGCTGTTCCCTTTAAATAGAAGTATTACTGGATTGGGTACACTTAAGACTCTCCAAATTTTAAATAAAGAAAATAAACTTATCAAATTAAAAAAAATAAGATGTGGAACCAAATCTTTTGACTGGAAAATTCCAAGTGAATGGATCATACGAGAAGCTTACATAAAAGATAAGTATGGGAAAAAAATAGTTGATATTAAAAATAATAATCTACATTTAGTGAGCTATTCACAAAAAATAAAAAAAAGAATTACCAAAATTGAAATTTTAAAAAAGATTCATAGTTTGCCTAAAAATGTTAGGGCCATACCTTATAAAACTAGTTACTATAAAAAAGACTGGGGTTTTTGTGTAAGTGAAATCACAAAAAAAAAAATTGAAACAAAATATAATGAAAATGATTTATTCTTTATTAATATCAATTCAAAATTTAATAAAAAAGGTTTTATGAATTACGGTGAAGCATATATACCTGGAGAAAGTAAAGACGAAATTTTAATTTCTACCTATATTTGTCATCCCTCAATGGCAAATAATGAACTTTCTGGACCATTGCTATCACTTGCACTGATAAATTTTTTTTCAAAAAAAAAAAATATGAAATCTCTAAGATTTGTTTTTGTTCCAGAAACAATTGGTGCAATTTCTTATATTTCTAAAAACCTTAAAAAATTAAAAAACAAAGTTATAGGAGGTTTTGTTTTAAGTTGTGTGGGCGATAACAATGGTTATTCATATATTCAAACAAAATATGGAAATTCAATAAGTGATATTGCTGTGAAAAAAGCATTTAAATCACTAAAAATCAGACATAAAATTTACCCATTTCTGAAAAGAGGTTCTGATGAAAGACAGTATAATTCTAGCGGAGTTGATATCCCAATTGGAACTTTAATGAGATCAAGGTTTGGAACTTATAATGAATACCATACATCATTAGATAATTTTAAGATTGTTACATCTCAAGGGCTTACTGGAAGTTTTAAAGTTGCAATAGAATCTATTAATAACTTATTAATTTATAAAAAGAATAAAGTAAAAAAAAGGGGGATTTTAACAAAAAAAAATAGAATTATATCAACAATTAAATGTGAACCTTTTTTAGAAAAAAGATTTTTATATCCAAAATATGGATTGGCTAATATAGCAGGTGAAAGTTCTAGTGAATTAAAAAGTGAGTCTTATAAAAAATTACTTGCTAAACAAATTCTTGATTTTATGCAGTATTCAGACGGAAATAATGATTTAAAAAATATTTCAAAACTCATAAAATTACCTTTATCTAAAACTAAAAAAGTATTCAATCTTTTAAAAAAAAAAAAATTGATAAGGGTTAAAGATTAATTTAATTTTATATCATGATATTTAAAAAGCCCTTCTTCATTGCTGAAATTTCCGCAAACCATAATGGTTCGATTAATAGAGCAAAAAAATTGATTAAGTTAGCAAAAAAAAATGGTGCGGACGCAGTTAAACTTCAAACTTATACACCTGATACAATGACACCAAAATCAAACAAAGATCATTTTAAAATTAAAAAAGGATTGTGGAAAGGTTATAATTTATGGGATCTATATAATAAAGGTCACACTCCTTATTCGTGGCATAAAGAACTTTTTGAATACGCAAGAAATATCAATATTAAAATATTCAGTTCACCTTTTGATGAAACTGCAGTTAATTTATTAGAGTCCCTTAATTGTCCATTTTATAAAGTAGCATCATTTGAAATAACTGATTATCCTTTGATTAAAAAAATTTCAAAGACTAAAAAAACTTTGATTATATCTACAGGATTAGCAGATCTTAAGGAAATTGAATTTACTTATAAATATGCAAAAAAAAATGGAGCTAAAGAAATAATCCTTTTATATTGTGTGAGTAAATATCCAAGCCTCGATGATGATTTTAATTTAAATAATATAAAAATTTTAAAACAGAGATTTAATTGTACAGTGGGGTTCTCAGATCATTCAAATAATAATCAAATAGCCTTTGCAGCAATTGCAGCAGGTGCTGAGGTCATTGAAAAACATATAGCATTAGATGATGAAAAAAAAGGATTAGATTATGAATTTTCACTTAGAGGAAAAGAAATTAAAAAATTTAAAGATATGTTGGTAAAATCTTATGATTTGTTAGGAAAAAAATATTTTTATAGGAATAAGGATGAAAATAAAAATAAATATTATAGAAGGTCTATTTTTGCTGTTGAAGATATATTACCCGGTGATAAATTTACGAAAAAAAATATTAAGGTTTTAAGGCCAAATATTGGAATTTCTAGCTTTTACTATGAAAAAATTTTAGGTAAAAAATCTCCATCAAAAGTAAAATGTTTTGATCCTTTAAAATTGAATATTATTAAAAAATTAAAATTAAAATTAAAAGTTTAATATGAAAAATAAAATTTTGAATGAAGTAAATAAGGTTTACAAAAAAGAGCATCCATCTTTTTATACAAAAATAACAAAAAAAAATTTATCAGAATTAATAATAGCAAGAGAAAAACTTTTATTAAGTTTAAAATTACCAAAGAAAATATTTCAGAACTCATCTTTACTAGATTTAGGAAGTGGCTCAGGTATTTATTCATTAATATATAATCATTTTGGAGCAAAAACAGATTTAGTTGAATATGAAAAAAGTTTTACCAATCAATCGAAAAATCTTTTTAAAAAATTTTCGAAGAACCATAATTATAAAATTATAAATAGTGACATATTTAAATACAAAACTAATAAAAAATTTGAGATTGTAATATTTAATGGTGTGGCTCATCACACTCAAAATCCAAAAAAAATACTAAATAATGCATGCAAATTCTTAAATAAAAAAGGGTTTCTTATTTATGGTATCGGCAACAAAGCAGGTTTTTTTCAACGAGCACTTCAAAGATTAATTCTGTATAAAATTTCTACAAATGAAAAAGATATAATTCATAATGCAAAAATTCTTTTTAAAAAACATCTCCATAGAGCCAGAAAATTTGGTGGCAGATCTATAAATCAGATCATTTTTGATACTTATGTTAATCCAAAAATTGATTGCCAATCTACCCAGGAAATAACTGAAATATTTAAAAAAAATAAAATGATTTTGTATTCTGCATTTCCAGAGCTCAATTATAACAATTTATTTTTGAAAGAAAGTATTAAAAATTATAGAAATTTTAATTTAGATAAAAATCAAAACAAAAATAAAAAAAATATTTATCTTTCCGAGCATGATTGGTTAACAAATTCAAATTTTTTTAATTATGTTAAGTCAAAAAATAAGATTAATAAAATTGATATATTAAAAGATATTTTAACATCAGAGGTAAATGATAAAAATTTTGAAAATTTTAAGATAAATTATAAAAAAATTTCAAAAGTTGCAAAAGAGTACAAAAAAAATATTAAGTATCTAAATAAAATTAACTTTTTTGATCAAAACTATCAAATGAACTTTCTTCAAGAAATAATTGAGTTATTTGAATTGTTAAATAACAGTGATTGTAATTTAAAAAAAGTTCATAATTTTTTAAATAAAACAAAATTTATTTTTCAAGGTACAGTTGGGATAGGAATGAATTACTATGTAGGATACAAATTATAGTAAATGAAAAAAAATTTTTTGATTTTAGGATCCAATGGATCGCTAGGAAAAAAAATAATAAAAATTCTTACTTCAAAAAAAAATTGTAGCTTCAAAACTATTGCTAAACAAAAAGCTGATTTTAATTTTGATCTTGAAAATTTTAATAAGTTGGAAAAAATTATTAAAAATAATAATTTTGACTATATAATTAATTGTGCAGCTTTTACTAATTTACTTTATTGTGAAAAAAATTTTAAAAAGATCTTAAAAATAAATACAAAATTGCCTGTAAAATTATCTTATTGGAGTAAAAAATATGATTATAAATATGTTCATATCTCAACTGATCATATCTATATTTCACAAAAAAATATTTTTAACTCTGAAAATTCTAAAATAGGATGGCATAACAAGTATTCAAAATCAAAATTTCTTGCAGAAAAAAATTTAATTAACAAAAAAAGAATATTAATTGTGCGAACAAATTTTATTGACAATCGATTTAACAAAAAAAGTTTTTTGTATTGGCTTCATGAATGTATTAAAAATAAAATAAATATTCCTTTATTTTTTGATATGTATACTTCCACTATTGATTTGAAAACATTTTCAAATACTTTAATTAAGCTGGTAATGACAAACTCATTTGGTACATATAACATTGGAAGCAATCAAATTTTAAGCAAAAAAGATTTTGCTTTAAAGTATTTTAAAAAATTAAAAATTTATCCTCCATATTTTGATTTACAAACAAATAATAATCTAGAATTCTTATTTAAAAGAGGTAAACATTTGGGACTTAATATCCAAAAAATTGAAAAAAAACTGAAAATTAAAATGCCAAATTCCAACAAAGTAATTAACAATTTATTTTATGAAAATATTAGGAATTAACTATTTAAGCGAGTCATCCATAAGTTTTATGGACAATGGTAAATTAAAATTTTCAATTAGTGAAGAAAGAATTAATAGAATTAAAAATTGGTATGGTAATCCTGTTAAATCAATTAATGAATTATTAAATAAATACGATATTGATTTAAAGGATATAGATTGTATTGCTACCCATGGCATTACTGTAAAAAAAAAAAAGATTGATATAGATAAGTATATTGAAAAAATTAGATTAATAAGATTATCAAACTTAAGTCTTGTTAAAAAAAAATATCTAATTGTCCAACTTAATTTAAGAAAAAAAAAAGAAATTTCTGCAATTAAAAGAGCGGCTAAATTAATTGATGAATTAAAAAAAAAATATAAAAAAAAAATTTATATTTATGACCATCATGAATGTCACGCTGCATCTGCAGCCTTTTTTTCTGGATGGAAAAAATCTTATGTACTCACTGCAGACGGTTGGGGAGATGGTTATAGCTCTAAACTATTCAAGTTTGAAAAAAATAAATTGTACATGAAAAGATCTTCATCTATTTTAGATTCTTTGGGCTATTTTTACGGATCAATAACTAAGCTTTTGGGATTTAAGCCTCATAGACATGAAGGTAAAATTTTGGGTTTAGCAGCTTATGGAAATCCAAATAAAGCTTACAAAGAAATTTCTAAAATGATTAGTTTTAATGAAAAAAAGAAAAATTTTACTTCACATCCAGAAAATGGACTTTATCTACCCCTTTTCAATAATAATAATTTAAAAGTTTTGCTAAAAAATTATAGCAAAAAAGATATTGCTGCAGCCACACAAAAAAGATTAGAAGATGTTATTTTGGATTATATAAAGTCAATAGACTCTAATTCAATGAATATTTCTCTAGCTGGAGGAGTTTTTTCGAATGTTAAACTAAATCAAAAAATCAGAGAACTTAAAAAAGTAAAAGATATTTTTATTTTTCCAAATATGGGTGATGGAGGTTTATCGGTTGGTGCCTGTTGTTTGTGTCACAATCAATTTAAGAAATTAAAAAGTAAAAAACTAAATAACTACTACTTAGGATTTTCTTACTCCGATAAAGAGATATTAAAAACAATAAAAAGTTTTAATTTAAATTACAAAAAATCAAAAAATTTAACTTCATTAATTGCACAAGAGCTATATAAAGGAAAAATTATTGCAGTCTTTCAAGGTAAATCTGAATTTGGACCTAGGTCATTAGGCAATAGAAGTATACTGGTCAGTGCAACTAATTCGAAAATAAACATTTCTTTGAATAAAAAGCTTGGTAGAACAGAGTTTATGCCTTTTGCTCCAATTACTTTAGATAAGCAAGCAAAAAGTATGTATTTAAATTTTGATAAAGGTAAGTATTCCTCCAGATTTATGACAGCAACATATAACTGCACAAGTAAAATGAAAAAAATATCTCCTGCTACAGTTCACGTGGATGGTACAGCCAGACCACAAGTCATCCTTAAACAACAAAATCCCATTATATACAAAATTTTGAAAAAATATTTTGAAATAAGCAAAATACCTAACTTAATTAATACAAGTTTCAATATGCATGAAGAGCCAATAGTGTGTAACCCAGAAGATGCAATAAAAACTTTTTTAAGATCTAAGATAGATTATCTTTTTATTGAAGGTTTTTTAATTAAAAAATGAATATAGGATTTGTAGTTGATGCTTCAAGCAATATAGGATTTGGTCACTGGTCTAGATGTATTAATATTGCAAGAATTTTTAATAAAAAAAATTATTTTTTTTCTAGATATTATCCCTCTGAGTACAAAACATCAAAAAAATTTAATTTAGTTAAAATAAAAAAAGACAAATTTTGTATAAAAGAATTAAAAAATAAAATTTATAAATATAAAATAGAGATTTTAATTATTGATAATTACAATTTTGATTTTAAATTACAAAAAAAATTAAAAAGATATTTAAAAAAATTAATTGTAATTGATGATTATATAGATAAAAAATATTGTTGTGACTTACTACTTAATTATAGTTTTTTAAATAAAAAAGAAGAGTCAAATATTAAAAAAAAAAATCCAAAAATAATTTTTGCTTTAGGTCCTAAATATTTACCATTACATTCAAAATTTTTTGAATTAAAAAAAAAAGTTAAGATAAGAAAAAATATAAATAAAATTTTAATTTTTTTTGGAGGATCTGATAATATAAATATGACTGAAAAATTACTCATATTATCTAAGTTTTTTAAAGATTTAAAATTCTCTATAATTTTAGGTAGTCTTAATAAAAAAAAAAAAATAATACTCAAAAAAGTAAAAAAATATAAAAATATAAAAATATTTTGTGGAGTTAAAAATGAAAAAGTTGCAAACCTAATATATAATAATGATTTAGCTATAGGAGCTGGAGGTGTAAATTTATTTGAAAGAATATATCTAGGTCTTCCATCTATAGTAATAGATGTTGATAAAAACCAATATATAAATATAAAAAATTCAAAAAAGAGAGGGCTTATAAATCATTTAAGTAGAAAAAAATTTACAATAAACAGACTTGTTAAAATTATACAAGAGTTTATAAAAAATCAAAAAAAATTTGATGAAATGTCAGCAAAGTGTTTTAACCAATTAAAGTTTGATCAACAAAAAAATATCGGAGAGCTATTAAATTTAAAAAACTAATTGATGATAACTTGTATTATACCTGCTAGAGCTGGAAGTAAGCGTATTAAAAATAAAAATTTAAAAATTTTTTTTGGTCAACCATTAATATTTTATTCAATTAAATTAGCTTTAAAAAGCAAAATTTTTAGTAATGTAATTGTTTCGACTGATTCAAAAAGAATTGCAAGGATTGCAAAAAAATTAGGGGCGAGTGTTCCATTTTTCAGGTCAAAAAAAAATTCCTCAGATAAAGCACCTATAGTTGATGTTCTTAAAGAAGTAGTAAATAAAATAAAAATAAAAGATAATTATCTTTGCTGTCTTTATCCTACAGCACCATTATTAAAAGAAAAAGATTTGAAAAAAGGTTTAAAAATGATCAATGATAAATATGATCAAATAGTAGCTATTTCAGAATTTGTCAGTCCAATACAAAGAGCTTTTGTTAAACATAATAAAACTTTTATAAAATTTATTAATCCAAACCACAAGTTTAGCAGATCTCAAGATCTTCGTAAAACTTTCTTTGATACTGGTACTTTTGCAATTTACAAAAAAAAAAATATTTCAAATTATAAAAAAATTAAAAATCTTAAAATTGGGTATGTAGAAATTGATAGATATTCTGCGGTTGATATAAATAATAATGATGATTTAAATTTTGCTAAATTTTTATTCAAATTTAAAAAGAAGTAATGGAATTCAATTATTTTTCAAAAAAAATTAAGAATATTGTAACAAGACATAAATATAAAAAATTTAATTTAGAAAACTTTCCAAGATTTAACCCTTCAAAAAAGTTTGTAATGGTTGAATTTAATGCATTTAATGAGTCTCATGTTTGTCAATCTCTATTAGCAAATTTTTTAGCAAAAAAATATCACTTGAATATTATAGGTTATTTTAATTATTCTATCTTATCAGCTCCACTAAGGCCATCCTTTATACAAAAAATAAAATGGAAGATAGGAGAATCTTTAAATTATAAAAATCATAGTATTTATAAATCCTTTGGCTGTAAAAAAGTCATTAGACCAAATATTAAAAGAAAGAATAAGACTAAAGTAGAAAAATTAACAAAAAATATTTTTAAAAAACTAAAAAATAAGAACGATATTTTAAAAATTAAAATTGATAAAACCTTAATTGGAGATCTTCTTTATGACACTTTTTTGAAATCAAACCAAGTTGCGTCGATAAATATTTCTGAAGATAAGTTTTTCTATACACTTAAAGATTTTATACACTTGTATTTTTATTGGAGAGATTTTTTTAAAGAAAATAAAATTCACTCCATTATTGGAGTTCATTCTGTATACTCATATGCTTTACCCTTAAGAATTGCTATTAATCAAAATATCAAAGCATATACAATAAACTCAAGAGAAATAAGTAAAATTACTGTTAAAAATAAATTTATGAATACAAATTTTTTGGACTATCCAAGAACATTTAGAAAACTTAGTGAGTCAATTAAGAAAAAAGGCTTACTTGAGTCCAAAAAAATTCTTAAAAGCAGACTTTCAGGAAATGCCGGGATTTCAAGTCATTTAATTTCAAAGATTTCTTCTTTTCATTCTCAAAAACAAAAATCACTTATAAGAAAAAGTAAAAAAATAAAAGTTTTAATCTGTACAAGAAATATATTTGATGCAACACACGTTTTTGGAAATCTATTATTTACTGATAATCTTGATTGGTTGAATTTTTTAGGGAAATTATCTGAAAAAACAAATTACGATTGGTATTTAAAAACTCACAGAAATTTTGATGGTAAATTCAAGCTCTATCAACCAAACTCAAATAAAATAATATTCAAAATATTAAGTAAATATAAAAAAATTAAGATTCTACCTAATGATTATTCTCATAATCAAATAATAAATGAAAAAATTGATTTTATACTTACCCAGCATGGTTCAGTTGGATTTGAATATCCATATGTTGGAATACCTGTAATCAATGCTTCTTACAATAATCCTCAAGTAGCTTATAAATTTAATTTCCATCCTAAAACTAAAAAAACTTATGAAAAAATATTAAAAAATTTAATTACTTTAAAAAATAAGATCAAAATAGATAAAAATGAAATATTAGAGTTTTATTTTATGAGACATCTATACCAAGATAGGAAATGGTTATTTGATGATCCAATCGATATGATTAAAAAAATTGGTGGATGGGATAACATGATGAATGAAAACTTTTATGAATATGCAATTTGTAAACTAAATCAGAAAAAAATTTCTAATATCAATAAAACATTCGAAAATTTCTTAAATTCAAGTTATCAATCTGTCACTATTAAAGATTCTTCTAAAATATAAAAATAAAAAAAAGATTTTAATTATTTGGGAAAAAGAGTGATAATAAGTTAAAATTTGGATAAGTAAAAAATAATGTTGATCTATCGCTTCTTGATCTAAAAGGTGTTCTGCAATGAAACCCATTTGTTAAAGTAATCACAAGTGAATTTTCTTTTGCAGGGACCTCTATTACATTTTTTAAAAATATTTTTGCATCTAAATTTCTTTCATCAAAAATCCATTTTTTGTTTTCTAAAAAAAAATTTAAGTATTCATTTGTAATTTTGTGAGATCCCAAGGCATATCTAAATGGTGCAGAATCTCTATTCACATTGAATGGGAAATATATGATTTTTAAATTTGGTAAAAATCTATCTACATGAAGGATATTGTCTCCAGGAAATTTTTTTTCAGGAAGTTCTATTGATTTATGATACAAATAATGATGAGTTGGTTTTATAGTTTTTCCATAGACTTCTTTTGAAATTATATTGCTTATTTTAATCAGACTGGACTCATGAAATTTTTTATCAATTTTTTTTATTAAAATTGACTCAGATTTTTTATTATTGATTTCTTTAGACAAATTCTTATTCAAAATTTTAATGAAATCATCTTTTATTTCCAAGTGCTCTTTTTCATTTAAAACATTTTCTAATACAATAATTCCATTATCTTTGAGATCATTTATATGAGTTTGATTTAAAATATTTTCTTTAAAATCATAATTTATTAATTTCAGTGAATTTTGTTTGATTTCAGAAAAGAATATATCTCTGAACTTCTTATTTTTTCTTGCAAAAAAAACTGTTATTTTAATTATTAAATTTTTATATAAATTTGATCTTAAGTAACCAAATTTCAAACCAGGATAATAAAAAATTCTTTCATAAATAATTAAAATTTTTCTTGGATTTAGAATAAGTTTAAACCAATTTTTTGGATTAAAAATATCTTTAACGAGATTGAACATAGATTTTTTTACCAATAAAATATCAAAATTAATTTCTGTATTTTAATCTTATAATTCCTGCTAACCTAACTTTATTTGTAAGATTAGGATTTGATCTATGAATAATATTTTCATTAAACATAACTATGTCCCTTAAATTCATTTGTGCATATCTGATTTTATATTTTTTTTTTAAAATACTTATATTTTTAGGCACATATGAGTTAATGTGAAATTTGCCTTTTTTAATGTTTTTAGATTGTTTTATGAAGCCCCTTTTGTGACTTTTGTCTAAAAAACTCATGGTGCCATTGTTTTTTGTACATTTATTTAATATAGGAAATTGATAATGCAAAGTTTTAAAATTATTGTAATACGACTTCTCTTGATGCCATTTGTAAGCTGTTCTTGCACTATTATTTAAACCAATTGCTACTCCTGTTTTAAGTAATGAAGCTTTTCTAAAAAAAACATAACCGTGTTTTTCAAATTTTGTTAATAGATTATTTGTAAAACTTTTCATAAATAAATATTATTAATACAAAACTATATGTTTTAAAACAATTAAAATAATATACTGTTGCTGATAATTCTGTATTCTCTATCTCACTAAGAGATTAAAAAATTAAAATGTAAATATAAATTTATAATGAATGTAATATGAAAAATTTAACATTTTTAATTCCAGCAAGATCTGGTTCAACGAGAATAAAAAATAAAAATTTAAAAAAAATTGGAAAAAAAAGTCTTTTAAAAATTAAAATATTACAATGCAAATCATTAGGATTGGGCCAAGTTGTAGTGACAACCAATTCTTTAAATATTGCCAAAAAAAGTTTGATTTATGGAGCTGATAAAATTCATATAAGGCCAAAAAAGTACTCAAAGAATAAATCCTCTACAATGTCTGCAGTTTTAGATTTTCTTAGAAATGAAATTAAGAATAACAGAACTTTAACTAAATATATTGCTATTTGCCATCCAACTAACCCATTTTTAAAAAGTAAAAGTTTTAGTGATGCATATAAAAAAATAACCAAAACCAAAGATCAAAAAATTGATTCAATAATTTCGTATACTAAATCTACAATTCACCCTTTTTTATTTATTCAAAATAAAGAAAGGATAAAATTTAATTTATTTAAAATAAGTCACAAAAAGTATTCAACAGTTGAAAGAAGTCAAGACAGGCCTAAATCTTATATATTGAGTGCATCTATAAAAATATCAAAAACAAAATATTTCATGAAATATTTAAAAAAAACAAGTGATACAATAAATATTAAACCTTTTAATATTAAATATTGTTTAGGTCAGGAAATCTCAACCAAAGAGTCATTTGATATTAATACAAAATCTGATTTAGTTTTTGCAAATTTTATTAGTAAATAGATTTTCGTGTTTGTGTCTGTAAATTAAATATCAATCAAAAAAAATTTTTTCAGTGCATAAATCAAGCCAATTGAGCTATTAGTACTGGTCA
>ENA-UOXV01000717-UOXV01000717.1-marine-metagenome-genome-assembly--contig:-NODE-717-length-48094-cov-7.257853_pt1 | contig 48094 bp, 43 predicted proteins | sample MGYA00238165_ERZ766961 | MGnify/ENA primary metagenome ERZ766961 (study PRJEB28924, sample SAMN03173240) | marine metagenome | biome: Marine; feature: Water; material: Subsurface seawater | place: North... | reverse complement strand
GCTGGGATCAATTTCGGCGATGACGATGTCTTCTTCGTCTTCGGCACCTTCGGCCAAAATTTCACCCCAGGGGTTCACAATGATCGAATGTCCATATGTTCTGGCCTTACCATGTGTGCCTGATTGACATGTTGCGAACACAAAACATCCGGTTTCAATCGCGCGTGCCCGTTGCAACACATGCCAATGCACCTGACCTGTTTTATGGGTGAATGCCGCAGGGGTTGTCAGGAACGACGCGCCTGCCTTTGCCAAATCCCGATACAAGTGCGGAAATCGAACGTCATAGCAGATTGAAAGACCTAAGTTGCCCCATGGGGTTTCGGTGATGACGGCACGCTCTCCCGGTGCCAGTGTTGCTGATTCGCGGTATGTTTCTTTGCCGCTCAAATCCACATCGAACAGATGAATTTTTTCGTATGTGGCGCGGATCGCCCCGGTGTTATCCAACACGTACTGTCGGTTATAGGCCCGTCCATCGGGTGCAGGTACCGCGATGGAACCAAGCACGATCCAGCGATTGAGCTCTGCAGCCAGGGCGGTGAATTTTTCTAATGCGGGATGGGTATCTTCTGGGTGAACGCCCGTGTGTATACCCGTTTCATCGATATGGTAACACGAGAAAAATTCAGGCAGGACCATGATATCTGCATTCTGGTCCGCAGCCTCGCGGCATTGCGATGCCGCGCGTTCTATGGTTGAGGTCATGTCGGCCCCGGCCGATGTTTGAATTAGTCCCGCGCGAAAAATCGAACTCATTGAATCCTCCAATTAACTTGGAGACCATTATTCATGATGTTCCCAGAGAGTCTACCAATCCGATATCGGCCAATGCTATGGTACCAGATCATTTAAATTATGCGTAAAAAGCATGCGGTTAATACCAAGTTGCAAAAACCATAAATCCGTCGCTCTTTAGAGGATGGAGAGTATAACGTGACGATTACTGAAATCATATTGATAGGCGCGATGGGGCTGCAATTTGCTGCGGTTTGCCTGATATTTCGGTTTTTGTATTACTCGAATCAACGCTTGGCTTGGCTGCTGATCGCGACAGCCTTGATATTGATGACGGCGCAAACGTTCGTCATGTTTTTTGATTTGATTGGTGTGGAGGCCCCCGCACCATCGAATTGGATTTATGCGCTTATCACCTTAACGGTTTCAGGTTTCATGTTTGGTGGCACCCTCATGACAGGGCCTGCTGTTCGAAGCCGTTTTAATCGCCAAGTTGAAGCGGGGGCATCAATGGCGATTATGGAAAATCTCCTCGCGCACTCTCCTTCGTCAATCGCTGTACGTGACATTGATGGCAAATATTTACTCGTGAATGACGCATATGAGCGTGACTTTGGAAAGACACGCGATGAAATCATAGGAAAGCGTGTCGAAGACGTGTTGACCCCGGAGTTCGCCGAGGAGACGGCCCAATTTGATACGGTGGTTCTGACCACAGGCAAACCGTTGATCCACGAGCATCCCACAACGTTTGTCCGAGGCGAGGGCATGATGATGTCGGTGCGGTTCCCTGTTCGTGACGCTGATGGCGATATCATTGGCATTGGTAGCATTGGTACGGATGTCACCGAAACCCTACGTGTGCGTCAGAGCCTTCAAATTCAGCAAGACCGTTATGAGCGCGCCACGCAAGCCGCCCAAGTCGGTGTCTGGGAGTGGAATTTATTGACCGGCGATATTTATGTCGCGCCGAACCTCGAAGAAATGCTCGGGTGTGTCGAGGATGAACACATCACGCATATTGATAACTGGTACGCTCGGATAGAAGCGGGGCAAAAGGCTGGCATTGAGGAAAAAGTGGCCGAGTATTTGGCTGGCAAACGACACGAGGAAGATGTCAGTGAGTATTCTGTTCGCACACCTGGGGGGCGGACACGATGGTTTGAGACACGATCTCTGCCAGTGGTTGAACCAAACGGTAAAGTGATGCGGCTGATCGGTACGGATACTGAGATTACCTTGCGTCGCCAAACCGAGAACCATGCACGTGAACGCGAAGCGCTACTCAATTCGGTTCTTGAGAACCTTCCGGTGGGCATTCTGATCAAAGACAAAGAACTCCGCTATCAGTCGGCCAATAAGACTTACTTGGAATGGTATGGGGCCACGATGGAAGACCTTAGAGGCAAAACTTTTGGAGAGACCACTGGTTTTCAAGAAGATAACGATAACAGCAGTGTTGAGAAGCAAGAGCGTGAAGTTCTAGAAACCGGTGCGATTGTTGAACGGCTGAGTGCGCGAAATTTTGCTGATGGAAAACAGCATGTTGTTCGGATCACAAAATTTCCCATCCATGATGGAAAAGGTGAGATATCAAAGATTGGGTCCGTCAGTGTCGACATGACCGAACAGATTGTGATCCAAGAAGAATTGGAAGCCGCAAACAAACGTCTTGATGCCGCCAACAGGGCGAAATCAGAATTTCTGGCACATATGAGCCACGAGCTGCGGACGCCCCTTAATTCAGTCATCGGATTTTCTGACATGGTCCGCACGGAGACCCTGGGGCCGATCGAAAATAAGACCTATGTGCAATATGCAGGATACATCCAGCAGTCCGCATCGCATCTGTTGGATGTCATTAACGATATTCTTGATATCTCTAAGATTGAGGCAGGTGAGCTTGAATTGGATGAAACGCCAACAGGTTTGGGTGAATTGGTCGATGATGCGATGACGCTGGCATCTCAACGTGCTGCCGGCAAGAAACTGAACGTGTCATCCGAGATACCAGATGATCTCCCTCTGCTGCTTCTGGATGATCGAATGATCAAGCAGGTCATGGTCAACTTATTGTCGAATGCTGTGAAGTTCACGCCTGATGGCGGGGCTGTTGTCGTCTCGGCCAAATGTGACCCGGATCGCCAGATACTTGTATCCGTTCGTGACACGGGGATTGGGATGGCTGAGAAGGATATCCCAAGGGCTATGCAGCCCTTTGAACAGGTCCGGCGAAGCGCACGGTTAACCCATGGTGGAACAGGGCTTGGGCTATCGTTGTCCAAAAAACTGGTTGAGCTGCATGGCGCTGAATTGTTCATCAACAGCGAGCTTGGTGTTGGAACCACGGTGACGGTTATGTTCCCGGCATCTCGAACAATTGTGGAACGCAATCGCGGTGTTTCCTGATTACCACTGACGGTGCTATCAATTTCATAACAAATAATTATGGGAAGCATCGATATGGTCAAAACGCCGCCATCTGGGAACATGTACGAGCAAAACCTGGATAAGACACCAGCCAATTACCAGCCGTTAACGCCGTTGTCTTATCTGGATTGGGCGGCGCGGGTTTACCCCAACAAAACAGCAGTTATTCACGGACCGCACCAGACAACGTGGGCAGAATTTGACGTCCGCTGTCGACGCTTGGCGAGTGCGCTTGAACAGCGCGGTATCGGTGTTGGTGATACGGTTTCTGTGATGTCGCCCAACGCCCCTGCGATGTTAGAGGCACACTATGGCGTGCCCATGTCGGGTGCTGTACTGAATGCACTGAACTTTCGCTTAGACGCTGAGACAATCGCATTCATATTGGGCCATGCCGAAACCAAAGTCTTGCTGACCGATCGTGAATTTTCACCCGTCATTAATCAGGCACTCGGTATTCTGGGTAATAACGAAATCCTTGTTGTGGATATCGATGACCCGCTGGCAGAAGGCGGAGAGCTGATTGGGCATATGACCTATGAAGCTTTGCTCCAAGAAGGGGATGCCGACTATCAATGGTCACCCCCGGTTGATGAGTGGCAGGCTCTTTGCCTGAACTACACATCTGGTACAACGGGAAATCCCAAGGGCGTTGTCTATCATCATCGCGGTGCATTCCTGAACGCGCTCGGAAATGCGCTGGTTTTTGGTCTCAATGCAAAAAGTGTCTATCTGTGGACGCTGCCGATGTTCCATTGCAATGGATGGACGTACCCGTGGGCGGTGACATCCGTTGGGGGTACGCATGTTTGTTTGCGAAATGTTGATCCTGCGCTGATTTTCCCATTGATTGCAGAACATCGCGTCACCCACATGTGTGGCGCGCCGATTGTGTTGAACATGATGGTCCATGCACCAAAAGACGTGAAGCAAACATTCGAGCACACCATCGAAGTCGCGACGGGTGGGGCGGCACCGCCGAGTGCTGTGATCTCGGCTATGTCGGGAATGGGCTTCAACGTCACCCACCTTTATGGCCTGACCGAAACATATGGTCCATCAACAGTTTGTTGCTTCCAAGATGAATGGGCGGATCTGCCACTCGAAGAAAAAGCCGTCAAAATGTCGCGCCAAGGTGTGCGCTATCCGACATTGTTTAATCAGGCAGTCATGGACTCTGAAACGATGACGCCGGTGCCAGACGATGGCGAGACGATTGGCGAAATTATGTTCCAGTCGAATACAGCGATGAAGGGGTACTTGAAAAATCCCGATGCCACCAATGCGGCATTCCAAGGAGGGTGGTTCCATACAGGTGATTTGGCTGTTCAACATTCTGATGGATATATTGAAGTTAAAGATCGATCCAAAGACATCATCATTTCTGGGGGGGAGAATATCTCGTCACTCGAAATTGAAGAATGCTTGTACAAACATCCAGCCGTCATGGATTGCGCCGTCGTTGCGATGCCCTCAGATAAATGGGGTGAAACCCCATGTGCCTTTGTAACAACAACGGCTGAAGCTGAGGGTGCCGTCTCAGGCAAAGAATTGATCGATTACTGCAAAGAGCGTATGGCGCGCTACAAGGCCCCCACCAAGGTGGTCTTTGGTATGTTGCCCAAAACGTCGACCGGAAAAATTCAGAAGTTTGTGTTGCGCGATCAAGCAGTCGCGCTCGCCGAGCAGGAAGATACATAGATGACGAACACATTGATGAAGGGCGCTAATGTATTGGTTACAGGCGCATCGTCTGGACTGGGTGAGCATTTTGCCCGCGTCCTGGCAAAGGCGGGCGCCAATGTCGCCGTGGCGGCACGACGGCGTGAAAAGCTAGAAGCCCTGGCATCGGAGCTTCGTGATTTGGGTGTCGGCAGTATCGCCGTCGGTATGGATGTTACGGACCGAGCCAGCGTTGTTGATGCCTTGGATGAAATCACCTCCGAGATGGGCACGCCGCGTGTGTTGATTAATAATGCGGGCACGGCGACGGGGGCTGCGGCCCTTGATGTGACCGACGAAGATTGGCGCAAGGTCATCGATACCAACCTTGAAGGCGCCTGGATCGTTGCCCAGGAAACGGCTCGGCGGATGCGCGATGCGGATGGTGGTAATATCGTTAATACCGCCTCAATCTTGGGATTTCGGGTTTCTCCTGGCGTCGCACCCTATGCGATTTCCAAGGCGGGCGTTGTTCAGATGACCAAGGTTTTGGCGTTGGAACTCGCGCGCTACGGCATCCGGGTTAACGCGCTGGCACCGGGGTATATCGAAACAGACTTGAACGTTGATTTTCTAAATTCCGAAGGTGGTAAGGCCATGATCAAGCGCGTCCCGATGCGGCGCTGTGGCCAGCTCCATGATCTGGATGGGCCGTTGCTGCTATTGGCGTCTGATGCGTCGGCGTACATGAATGGTGCCGTGATCCCGGTTGATGGCGGTCATCTCGTCAGTTCCTTATAGCGGATATCGGCATGGCTTTTGTAACGCACGACGGCATTCAGATTTTCTATGAGGAAACGGGAAGCGGGGCACCGATCTTGTTTTTGCATGAATACGGTGGCGACTATCGAAGCTGGGAACCACAGGTGCGGTATTTCTCTCGGCATTATAGATGCATCACCATGTGCAATCGCGGCTACCCGCCATCAGATGTGCCGGATTCCCCGGATCAATATGGTCAGGATCAGAATTTAGGCGACATCCTTGCTGTCATGGATTCATTGGACCTAAGTGACCTCGTCATTATTGGCTTGTCCATGGGGGCATATAATGGGCTGCGCTTGGCATTATCGAATCCCGAAAATGTCCGCGCACTCGTTGCGGCATCAGGGGGATCAGGCTCCAATCCAGAAGGACGTGAAGCGTTTCGCGAAGAAGCGCAAAAATTGTCTGAACAATTCCTAGAGCACGAATTCATGCCCGCGGATGGGTTTGCCAACGGCCCCACCCGGGTGCAGCTGAAACGTAAAGACCCACGTGGATGGCAGGAATTCCGAGATCATTTGGCGGAACACCCTGCGGTCGGTGCTGCCCATACACTGCGAAATGTGCAGGCCGAACGCCCATCCCTATACGATTTTGAAGATGCCTTCAAAGCATGCCAAGTACCCACGTTGTTGATGGTGGGTGATGAGGACGAAGCGTGCCTGGATGCCAATGTGTGGCTGAAACGCACGATGCCGACGTCGGGGTTATATGTCGTACCTAAATCGGGACATTTGCTGAACTTGGAAGACCCGGCGCGGTTTAATCAGGAAGTCTCAGATTTTTTGCGTGCGGTCGATAATGGGACTTGGCCTGTGCGTGATCCTGTATCAGCGACATTCGCTGGTGTTGGCCCTGCGGTCGCCGATCCCGAAAAATAGCAAATTGACCCGTTCCGGACGTTGAGTCGCAGCGCCACACGCGCGACAATGGCGCTCAACTCAGGAGCTTTAGATGGAATTCACGTTACCCCCCGAAATAGAAGAAACGCGCCTCGCAATCCGTGCCTTTGTAGCGGAGAAAATACTGCCGCTCGAAGAAGACCGCGCGAACTATGATGAACACGAGAACATTGACCTAGATGTTCTGAAACGCGTCCAGGCCGAGGCAAGAGCCGCTGGATTGTGGTCGTTGTCGATGCCGGTGGAACGTGGCGGTCGTGGTTTCAATACGGTTGGCATGGCGGCGTGTTACGAGGAAATGAACCGATCCATCTTTGGCCCCGTGTGTTTCAATGCGGCTGCGCCCGATGATGGAAATATGTTCGTCCTCAACAAAGTCGCGACCGATGCGCAAAAAGAAAAATGGCTACAGCCTATCATCAACGGCGATGTGCGCTCATCCATCGTGATGACAGAACCCGCGCCGGGTGCCGGGTCTGATCCCGGCGGTATGATGCAAACACGCGCTGAGCTAAAGGGTGATACCTGGGTCGTCAACGGTCACAAATGGTACATCACGGGTGCGGGCATCGCGGATCATTTCATTTTGTTGGCACGAACATCTGATGATGCGCGTCGCAATCTGACAGCATTTTTGTTTCACAAGGATCAGCCGGGTTGGGAAATCATTCGCCGAATTGCGATCATGGGCCCCGAAGAGCATGGCGGTCATTGCGAGCTTAAGTTTGATGGTCTCGAAATTCCTGATGAAAACCGCCTGATGGGCGTCGGTGAGGGGATGAAGTGCGTGCAAATTCGCTTGGCGACCGCACGCTTAACACACTGCATGCGCTGGACGGGCTTGGCTAAGCGCTCACTTGAAATTGCCGGCGAGTACATCGCACACCGCGAAGCCTTTGGCTCCAAGTTATCAGAACGTGAAAGCGTCCAGTTGCTTTTGGGTGATGCGGCCATGGATATCGAAATTGGCCGCATGCTGACGATGAAGGCAGCGTGGGCATTGGATCAGGGATCACGGGCGCGCAAAGAAGTCTCAATGGCCAAGGTCGCGGTGGCAGATGTGCTTCACAAGGCCGTGGATACCGCCATTCAGTTAAACGGTGCACGGGGCTATTCCAAGGACACAGTGCTGGAATGGATTTATCGCTATGCCCGCCAGGCGCGATTGGTCGACGGCGCATCCGAAGTTCACAAAATGGTGCTGGCTGGTGCTTTGACGAACGAAGGTATGGATTTCTGGCGCTGGGGTCCCCCCGAAACATGAGTGGACGAAACGACGACGCCATCAGCCGAATGGATCGGGATGCGATCAAACGCTTTGAAGTGTGGATCGCGCGTCAATCGAATGGCCGTGCGCAGGTCCGTGACCTGAAGCAATTATCTGGTGGGGCGATCCAAGAAAACTGGTGGCTGAAGCTTGATCTCGAAGGTGGGGATTGGCCGGGGTCGCACGATCTGGTGCTCCGTAAAGATGCCCCTTCTAACGTTGCCGTTAGTCATGGCCGGGCAGAGGAATTTGCGATTTTACAGGCTGCTCACGCTGCAGGTGTCGCGGTGCCCGTGCCTTGTGTGCTCTGCGAAGATACAGAAGTTCTTGGGACACCTTTCTTTTTGATGCATCGCGTTTCGGGAACGGCAGCAGGACATAAGCTCGCAAAATCTGATCCCAATGAGACGCTAGCCAAAGACTTGGGTCGCAATCTAGCCCGTATCCATGCGATCCCCGACAGCCCGGAGCTGGCTTTTGTTACTAAGCCTGCGGTGTCTCCTGCGCTGGCAACGATTGCAGATTATCGTGTGCATTTGAATGAGTTGCCCGACCGACATCCATCCGTTGAATGGGGTCTGAGTTGGCTAGAGGCGCATGCACCCGAAACCGTGACGTCTGTTTTCTGCCATCGTGATTATCGCACGGGCAACTACATGGTCGACGATGGCATACTCACCGCGGTGCTGGATTGGGAATTCGCAGGGTGGTCAGACCCGATAGAGGATATCGGTTGGTTGACCGCGAAATGCTGGCGCTTTGGGGCCGATGATCGTGAAGTAGGCGGGATCGGATCGCTGGATGAATTCCTACGTGGTTATGAGGATGAAAGCGGGCGTTCCATTGACCGCGATCAAATCGCCTACTGGCAGGTGATGGCGCATGTGCGCTGGGCAGTCATTGCATTGCAGCAAGCAGATCGGTTCGTTTCCGGTGGAGAGCGGAACCTTGAACTTGCGCTGACAGCTCACATAGTTCCGGAATTGGAACTGGAAATTTTAAGTCAAACGACTCCTGATCTGGCGAGCGATGAAACAAATGCAGTGGTGCCGCGTTATCCTGCCCCATCGGATTCGGCATTGCTGGATATCGCACGTGAAGTCCTTAAGGGCGATATTGTTGATGCCCTGGACGGCGATACGAAATACAAGGCACTGATGATCGCCAATGCCATGGCCATTGTAAGCCGTCAAATCAGCGATGGCACATCCGGTGCGGAAACACAGGATGATTTGGTATCGATGGCTGATCGCATTCGAAGCGGTATAGGCACGTCAGAAGATCATGCGGCCTTGCTGGGTATGACCAAGGCGACGCTGCGGACGAGCAATCCTCGTGCCTTGGCTTAATTTATTTTTGTCATCCCGGACTTGATCCGAGACCCAATTACTTAAAAGCCATCGGCCCCGGCTTTCGCCGGGGTGACAAGATATTTAAAATATTACTGTCAGCTATCTTAGGCGAAGTCCGGGACGACGTTTTGATTACTCAGCCGGAACGTCGTGGTACTTCCCGTCCAGCCCCAAAAACTTCGTGCCATCCTCGGCGTAGAACGTATCGACACCGGCATTTTCCAAAACGCTCAGCATATGTGGAACTTGCCCGTGATCGTCACGGTATTTCTCAGCGAACGCTTTGGGACCAATAGCGTCCAACAACTGAAATGGCCCAAACTTCCAAGCAAAGCCCCACCGCATGGCGCGATCAACATTGACGATATCGTCAGATATTTGCGGGATCAGGTCCGCTGCATAAGCCAGGGTACCACCCATGATTTCCCACGCGACGTTGCCGGACGGCGTGCCGTCGAACATGACCTCAGGGCCAGCTTCGAGGCGCTCGTCGTTCGCATCTCTCCAATCGCCTGTATCCAGATCGAAGGTTTCCTTTTTCTTGGAACCATCATCCAATTTGCTGACGCGGTAGAACCCACCGCCAGATTTGCGACCAAGTTGCTTGCGTTCCAGCATCGCTTGTTCAGCAGCAGGAAACGACGTGTAATCCACACCCATGTCACCTGCGGGCAAGTTGATTTTCAAGTTTTTGCCGACGAAATCCATGATATCCAAACCGATTAAATCGATCAGACCATATAATCCGGTCGGCGGTAGGCCGATGGGTGCGGACATCACCGCATCGATGTCTTCTTGAGTGAGGCCATTGGCGCGCGCTGCTGTCGCTTTATGCAAGCCCATCAGCATCCAGAAACAACCGATACGGTTGCCGATGAAATTGACGGTGTCCTTGGCATTGACCACGCCCTTGCCCATGACGCCACCCAGGTATCCACGGAATGCGTCGATCACATCGGCATCGGTATGTGGGCCGGGGACCAATTCGCAGAGCTTCATAATTTTAACGGGGTTAAAGAAGTGCGTGACGCAGACGTCTTTTTGCAGACGTTCAGGCATACCCGCGATGATGTCTTTTAACGGAATACCCGATGTGTTGGTGCTGACGACGGAACCATCTTTGCGCAATGGTTCAAACCGTTCGAACAAGGCGCGTTTGGTATCTAAATCTTCAATGACCGCTTCGCAGATCCAATCATAGTCGGCGATTTTCTCCAAATCATCGGCCAACGTCCCCAGCGTGATGTTGGCTTCTTTTCCGGGGGTGTCGATGGCAGGGGGGCGGCCGTTGACGATTTTATCGAGCGCCTTTTCAGCCGCTTCCATGGAAACGTCTAGCAATAAGACTTTGCAATCTTTCTCGGCAGCGAGGCCCGCGATCCCTGTTCCCATGGTGCCAGCACCCAAAACGGCAACTGATTTGATTTCACGAGCCATATGCTATCTCCAAAATTGTACGCGTTTACATTGACGAACTTTGGACATCTGCCTAATGAGGAGCTTGGGTTTTGTAAAGCCCGAACACACGGTGGAGGAAACCATGGTCGCCCCTAAGTTTTATAAGTTCGATACGCTCAGCCTGCATGCAGGCCATCAGCCAGATGCGGCCACGGGTTCGCGCGCTGTGCCAATCTATCAAACAACGTCTTATATGTTTGAAGATACCGACCACGCGGCATCGCTCTATAACCTGGAACAGCCGGGGCATATTTATTCGCGGCTATCTAACCCCACCGTATCAGTTTTAGAAGAACGCATCGCAGCCCTAGAAGGTGGCGTCGGTGCTGTGGCGACGGCCAGTGGCATGGCGGCGATCTTCTTGGCCATCGCGACCTTGATGGATAAGGGGGGGCATATTGTCTCCAGCGGGTCTTTGTATGGCGGCACGCACAATCTGTTCAGCTATACGCTGCCCCGGTTCGGGATCGAAACCACGTTCGTTGATCCCCGTGATCCCGATGCGTTTAAGGCCGCGATCCGCCCCGAAACCCAGTTGGTGTTCGGCGAAACGTTGGGAAACCCTGGGATCGAAGTCCTGAACATTCCGGTCATCGCCGATATTGCGCACGATGCGGGTGTGCCGCTAATGATCGACAGTACGTTCGCGACACCATTCTTGATGAAGCCGTTTGATCATGGTGCCGACATCGTCATGCATTCTTTGACCAAGTTCATCGGCGGGCATGGCATTGCCATTGCGGGTGTCGTTGTTGATTCAGGTGCATTCGATTGGGAAGCCAGCGGTAAGTTCCCGAACTTAACGGAGCCGTATGAGGGATATGCCGGGATTGATTTTGCCGAACAGTTTGGCACCCAGGCCTTGGTGATGCGGATGCGCGCCGAGGGCATGAAAGATTTCGGAGCCTGCCTGAGCCCCATGAACGCGTTCCACATTATTCAGGGACTCGAGACCTTGCCGCTTCGCATGCAGCGACACGTCGAAAACGCAACCAAGGTCGCTGCGTTCTTGGATGCATCCGAAGAAGTCGAATGGGTCAATCATCCATCAGTTCCAAGCCATCCTGACCATGAACTTGCCAAAGAATTATTACCGAAGGGGGCGGGCGCGATCCTCAGCTTTGGAATCAAAGGCGGGCGCGAAGCCGGCCGACGGTTTATTGAATCCGTCAAACTGGCGTCGCACTTGGCGAACGTCGGTGATGCCAAGACTTTGGTCATTCACCCGGGGTCCACCACCCACCAACAGATGAGTGCCGAAGCCCTGGACGCAGCAGGCATTGGTGAAAACCTGATCCGGGTGTCGGTGGGGATTGAGGATGTTGATGATATTATTGGCGATTTGAAATCGGGCCTTCGTGCCTCGCAGCGGGGTTAAGGGTATGAAAATTTCAATTAACGGCCACAACGCCCATGCCGCCACGGGCGGATTTCCAACGGCCGCTGACGCGCCTGCATTGATCTTGATCCATGGTGCCGGAATGGATGCGACGGTCTGGCAGCTTCAAAGCAGATATCTCGCGCACCGCAATGTTCGGGTGTACGCTATTGATCTACCTGCCCATGGACGTTCCGAAGGTGAGGCCCTTGAGAGCATATCGGATATGGCCGATTGGATCATCGCGTTCATGGATGCGGCGGGGATTGATGCGGCCAGCGTCGCCGGGCATTCGATGGGATCGCTGATTTCGATTGAGGTTGCGGCCAAAATTGGATCGCGGGCCACATATGTTGGCCTGTTGGGATCTGCCGCTGAAATGCCAGTGCATCCAGATTTGATCAAGGCCGCAGAGGATGGTGGTCGATTGGCACCTGGCCTGATCACCGATTGGGGCTTTGGTAATTTACCTCATAAAGGCGGTCATCCGCAGCCGGGATTTTGGGCGATGGGGGCGGGGGAGCAGTTGGTCCGCGATGCGGCACCAGGTGTCCTCGCCAAAGATTTGATCGCGTGTAATGCCTATAAAACGGCGATTGAAAGTGCAGCCAATATCTCAGCACCCGTGCATGTTATTTCTGGCGACGAAGATAAAATGACTCCGGTTAAAAACGCGAAGCCGTTGATGGATACGATTTCGAATGCAACCCTCACGGTGCTACCGCAAACGGGTCATATGATGATGATTGAACGTCCCCGGGAATGTGCCAAACTTTTGCTTGAACTGGCTAAACCCCCCCTCACCTAACCTCTCCCCCTAAAAGGGGAGAGGGATAAGATCGAGTCATGTCAATACAGGGTCCCTCTCCCATGCGATAGCGGGGGAGAGGACAGGAGAGGGGGGCTAAATCGCCGCTTTTACCTCGCCGCCAAATTCTTCGGATGCCTCGATCAGCCATTCCCAGAACGAAACGGCATAAGCCCGCGACACATAAAGATCAAACGTGTCGGCATCTATGCAATCTATGGTCACAACGACGTGGTCAAGATCAGTTGTCGCCGACATGCCGGGTTTAAAGACTGATGGATGCAGATCAATAGTACAGCTTGCGGCCAAGGTATCGCGTACGTTGGGACCCGATGCGCGAATAACTGTCTTGCTCGATGACACATCGTTGATTGCGGCATCTTCGCAGGATGACTCCAACAGGGATGCTGTTTCACCGTACGATTTATCTTTGCCGACAATCATCCATTTGCCGGGGGCCAACCAAGTAATTCTTCGATCACCAGCCTCTGATGAATGACCGGGGGGTGGCATATCCGTACCCAATGCTTTGGAGAGGGCTTTAATACAAGCCGCATCACCTGCCGCGCATTCGGCTATCACGAGCGACAATCCTGCACGTTCTGCCAATGTGACACCCGGCGGGGACGCGCTGATCCCAAAAGGGCTGGGTTTGTAAACGGATGCCAGCGACGAGCGACGCGATGCTTGCTTAACCACGGAGACGCTCTCCCTCTGGATCAACGAATATGGTGTCGCACACCATGACAGGCACATCTTGTCCCGTCACAGGTGATGTTGCGATTAGAGTTTCACCGTGCCGTTGTCTGCCGCTTTTTAACATACCCAGACCAATCGGCGATCCGACATGGGGGCTTTCACATTGAGACGTAACTTCCCCTTCGATAGGCACAGGCCGTGGACCGTTCGGATCAGCGACCAGGCGTGCACCTCGCGGGATTTTGGATACACCATCGACAGGTTTCAACCCGACCAATTGTTTGCGGTCGGTTCTGATCAGATCAGAACGATCTTTCAACACATCGCCGATGTAGCGTTTCTGGGTTGACTGCATGCGCCCAAAGCCCAGGTCATCGGCAGTTGTGCGGCCATTCAATTCACCACCCACGATGTGGCCCTTTTCGATCCGCATGATCCCCATGGCTTCGGTCCCATAAGGAATGATGTGTTCATCGGCACCGGCGTCCATCAATCCCTGCCACACATCATGGCCGTAATCGGAGGGTACGTTAAGCTCATACGCCAATTCGCCCGAAAAACTGATCCGGAACAATCGCGCCGGGGCACCAAAAATCGTGCATTCGCTAAATGCCATGAAGGGGAATGCATCGTTCGATAGATCAAGGCCTTCAATGACTTTGGCCAACACCTTGCGGCTATTGGGCCCCGCGATGGCGATCGCGGCCCAGTCATCGGTCACAGAGATGATTTTTACATCAAGCTCCGGCCATACAATCTGTGCGTGGCGTTCCATATGGATCATCACGGGGCCTGCATGTCCGGTGGTCGTTGTGACCATGAAACGATTTTCGGCCAATCGCGTAACGGTGCCGTCATCATATGCGATGCCGTCCTCGCGAAGCATCACACCATAGCGGCACTTGCCGACGGGAAGTTTGCCAAACCCATTGATATACAATCGGTTTAGGAATTCTGATGCGTCTTTGCCCTGCACATCGATTTTGCCGAGCGTTGAGACATCGACGATGCCCACATGTTTACGAACGTGGACAGTTTCGCGCATATACGCTTCTTTTAAGCTCTCACCCTGTTTGGGATAAGCTTGTGCCCGCAGCCATGCCCCTGCAGGTACAAACGGTGCACCTGCTGCCACATGCCAATCATGCATCGGTGTGCGGCGGATCGGCGCCATGTGTTCGTTGATTTCGGGGCCCGCGACAGCACCCAGTGTGAACGGTGAAAACGGTGGACGGAATGTGGTCGTGCCGACGGCTGGAATATCTTCACCGCGTAGCCCTGCCATGATTGCCAATCCGTTGACGTTCGATGTTCGGCCCTGGTCTGTCGCCATGCCCAGCGTGGTGTAGCGCTTTAAATGCTCTACAGATCGATAGCCTTCACGGTGGGCAAGGGCGACATCTTCGGCGGTGACGTCGTTTTGGTAATCGACAAATCGTTTGTCGTGATTGCCTTCAGGCCATGGAATGCTCCAAAGCGGCAATGGCTTCATAGGCGCTTCTGTGCTGGCGGCAGGTACGGGTAAAGCTGTCGCTTTTGCGCCAGCTTCATTGGCAGCTTCGATGCCAGCGGCGGTTCCTTCTGACAGGCAGCTCGCTAAATCAAATGTGCCGTTGCAGGCCCCGGCAGAGCGTTCGCGTTGGAAGCTCAGTCTTGGCACAAAACATGTTTTTTCATCGTCGAAGCGCAGCTTGCCGCGCGACTGCGACAACAAGTGTACGCTTGGTGTCCAGCCGCCGGAGACTGCCAGCAGATCACAATCAATGGTCAGTGTGGCGTCGCCAATATCGGGTGCACCGGATTCCGGTATCTTGCCAACCTGAACGCGTTTGATGCCGTGTTTGCCGCCCTCAGCGGCCATCACAACATGCCCCGCCAGGATGCCGATGTTGGCGGCCTCAGCCATCACCACATCTTCGGCAGGAATATCTGTGCGCGCATCGACAATGGCTTGGATGGCAATGCCTGCGTCTGATAAATCTTTGGCGACGGCGTATGCCGAACTATTATTGGTGAAGATCACCGTCCGTTCGCCCGCTTTGGTGCCGTAACGAACGGCTAATGATTGTGCAGCCGATGCCAGCATCACGTTTGGAATGTCGTTACCTGCAAATACCATGGGTCGTTCCAATGACCCGGTTGCGAGCACAACTTCGGTCGCACGGATTTGCCACATGCGTTGGCGCGGTGTGTGTGCAGTAGGAATGGGCAAATGGTCGCTGATACGTTCGTTGGCGATAATCATGTTATGATCATAATACGCTGCTGCTGTGGTGCGTGTGAGGACGCGGACATTGTCCATGGCTCGCAGCCTATGTTCGACGTCAGTTGCCCATGTTGCGCCGGATTGGCTATCGACTTCTAGGGTTCGATGAAGCAATCCACCACCCAGTTCGGGGGCATCATCAACGATGACAACACGCAGACCAGCGTTTGCCGCGTTGAATGCCGCAGATAATCCTGCAGGGCCGCCGCCGATCACCGCAACATCACAAAACTCATACCGGTGCGCGTACTTATCGGGGTCAACGTCGGTCGGGGATTTCCCCATCCCAGCTATGTTTCGAATAACATGTTCGTACGTCATCCACATGGATGCAGGCCACATGAAGGTTTTGTAGTAAAACCCCGCAGGGAACAGCTTGCCGACCAGATCTGTCAGCGCACCCAGGTCAAAGCTCAACGATGGCCATCGGTTCTGACTTTCTGCGACCAGCCCGTCATACAACTCAACGCGTGTTGCCTGCATATTGGGTTCGGTGCGGTTTCCTTTTCGGAGTTGCACCAGCGCATTTGGATCTTCAAACCCTGCACCCAACAATCCGCGCGGGCGGTGATATTTGAAACTGCGGCCAAACAGGCGAACGCCGTTCGCCATCAGCGCCGACGCCAGCGTATCGCCGTGATATCCCTGATAGCGTTTACCATCGAATGTGAACTGCAAGGTTTGGGTGCGATCAATCGCGCCACCTGTTGAGTGCCGAAATGTCTGATCAGTCATGGCGCACCTCTGGCAGCTCATCGCCCGGTTTGGCGCTGCCTGCGATTTCGTGGGTGGTGACATGACGCCGGACTTTTAAGAAACGACGACACCCCGATGTGTGCTGCCACATTTCGTCTAGCCAACCGCTGGGATTGTCGCGGATGTAGACGTACTCAAAGAACGCTTTTTCGTCGCCGTCGTTTGGTCGTTCAACGGTGGCGTCACCTTCGTAGGTGAATTCCGTTTGGGCGCGGCTGCCGCACCAGGGGCAATCGATAATCAACATTATATCTTTATCCTCAGTGCAATTTTGCCCATGGCCCTATGCCTTTTTCGTCGAGCACGGCGCCGGTTTCAAAACGATTTAGCGATAACGCTTCGTTATTGGGATGGGGGCGATCCTGCGCAATTGTGTGTGCGAAAACGTAACCAGAACCAGGCGTCGCCTTGAACCCGCCATAACACCAGCCGCCATTGATGTAGAAATTATCCAATGGCGTTTTCGAGATAATCGGACTGCCGTCCATCGACATATCCATGATCCCACCCCAAGACCGCAACATGCGTAGTCTTGAAAAGGCGGGGAACAAAGTCAGCAAGTTTTGTGTGACCTGCTCCAGCCTGGGGAAATTTCCGCGTTGGGCATAGGAGTTGTAGAAATCCAAATCACCGCCGAAGACCAATTCGCCCTTGTCCGATTGGCTGACGTACAAATGTCCGGACCCGGACGTCACCACGGTATCAATACAGGGTTTGATGGGCTCGGAGACCATCGCTTGAAGGACATGGCTTTCGATGGGTAGATTCAATCCCGCCATCTGCGCCACTTGGCTACTGTGTCCGGCGACAGCGATGCCGATTTTGTCTGCCGTGATGGTACCGCGCGATGTTTCAACACCCGTGACACGGTTGCCGTCGCGCGTGATGGCCGTGACTTCGCATCCCTGAATGATATCAACGCCACGCGCATCCGCACCCCGTGCATAGCCCCATGCCACTGCATCGTGACGGGCGGTGCCGCCGCGTGGTTGGCAGAGGCCACCCACTGTTGGGAAACGCCCGCCGCCGTTTAAATCCAATAACGGCACGCGTTCCTTGATCTGAGCCGGCGTCAACCATTCAGCATCAATGCCGTTCAGGCGCATCGCATTGCCGCGCCGCTGGGCCGCGTCAATCTGGGCGTCGTTATGAACCAAGTTGATGACGCCGCGTTGTGAGAACATGACGTTGTAGTTGAGGTCCTGGCTCATCCCTTCCCATAATTTCAGGGAAAGCTCATAGAAATGAGCATTCCCTTCGAGCTCATAATTGGACCGCACGATGGTTGTGTTTCGGCCCGTATTGCCGCCACCGATCCAGCCTTTTTCAAGGATCGCGACATTGGTGATGCCGTGTTCCTTGGCCAAATAATATGCCGTCGCCAAGCCGTGACCGCCGCCGCCGATGATGATCACATCATAATGCGGTTTAGGATCAGGCGAGCGCCAAGCCTCGGTCCAGTTTTTATGGCTCGTCAGCGCATTGCGGGCCAACGAAAATATGGAATAGCGTGTCAAAGGTCCCCTCCCGGATATTGAACGAAGCCTAGCCTACGGATCGCCAGAAAGGCAGTTGATTAATAAAATTAATGTTAGAAATTAATTAAAATTATAATATGATTATAAAATGGCAAACGCAGATACCATCGATGATATCGATTTGCGCGCAATGCGTATTTTCTTGGCCGTGTATGACAGCCGGAATATGACCGTTGCGGGACGTGATCAGGCGCTGACGCAATCCGCAGTCAGTCAGGCCATTTCTAAGATGGAGCGGAGCCTGGGCGTGTTGCTGATCGACAGATCGGTGCGCCCCATGCAGCCGACCCCTGCGGGGGATATGCTGGCCGAGCGGGCACGGGAATTACTAACCGCTACCAACACGGCGCTGATGGATGTGCGATCCTTGGGGGCGTCGACCCGTCCCCGGGTGCGGCTTGGAATGATTGATTCTATTGCGGGTACCATCGGTGCCCCCTTGATCCGAGCGATACGTTCTGATGTGCGTGAAGTTTCAGTCTGGGCGGGAATATCCCCAAATCTGCGTCAGGATTTGGCGCGCGGCCGTCTTGATTTGGTGGTGACCAGTGACCCCACAATGGGTGCAGACATAAAAAAAAGCCGTTTGCTGCGCGAACCGTTCATCGCGGTGGTGCCCAAATCTTTCAAGGTGGCCGATGGGCCGATCTCGCCTATGCGGCTGGCGGCCGGGCTACCGCTTGTGCGTTATAGTGTGAGGTCTGTGATTGGTGACGAGATTGAGCGCGAACTTGTCCGTCGTGGCGAAGTCCCGCCCAGGGTTTTTGAATTCGATGGGACCGACGGTGTGTTTGCGATGGTGGCAGCGGGACTGGGATGGGCGATCACGACACCCATATGTTTGGCCCATGGGCGTCAGTTTGGGCGCGACGTCAAAGCATTGCCGATTGAGGGGGCCGTATTTACCCGCGAAGTTCATTTGCTGGCTGCGAACGCTGTTGGAGCCGGATTGGCCAAACGGGTGCGCGCTGCAGCCCTAGAGATCATCAAAACGACAATAGAGACGGATATTCAAACGTTGGCCCCGCACGCGATCCCCCATATACGGGTCGGTTAAAAAAAGAAGGGGACCGCCCGGACTGATTCAAGCGATCCCCTTTGAGGCCGGGGGAGAGGTGGAGAAACCAATTTCTTGGCTGTCCATGATCTTAATATGCACATGACTTGTGGCGATTTCGGGGTCGGACTGTGGCATCATTAAGGTCATTTCACGGCAAGATCAGACCTAGCAATCTCATCGAAAATGCGCGACGTTTCTGAATGCGTATCTTTGCCATTATCGCGATCTTAGTTGTCACGGCCTCGGCTGTGCCGGCTGAAGAATCGTTCACGAACGCAGATTTGTTGCGGAACTTTGATACCATCGCGTTTGGTAACGAATACACCGGGCAACGTTTTGACGTGGTCCGTAAGTGGTCTAAGCCCATGCGTATGGGTATTCAGGGCAAAAAATATCCGGCGTATTTGGAAACGTTCATTGATGATGTTGCCCAGGACCTTGCCAAGACAACGGGTCACGATATCTCTCTGTATTATTCATTCGCCAAACATAAGGCTAAGTCGCTTGCACCCGACTTTGATCGGACCAAGGTCAATGTGATCTTGTATTATTTACCCGATGATGAGATCCCAGCGGCGACGGCCAAGTATTGGAATAACGATCCCGAACGTGTGCGGTGGCTGGTCGAGAATTCAACATGTTTTGCCAATTACTTCACAAAAAAGGGCGAGATCACAGCCGCAGTCATCGTGTTCCCGTCGCGCCATCCCGAGAGTTTCCATAGGGCCTGTGCGGTCGAAGAGATCACTCAAATTCTTGGATTGCCGAACGATTCAAATCTGGTGAAACCATCGATTTTTAATGACTCCAGCCAATACTTTGAGCTGACAGAACATGATCGGTGGTTATTGCGCGCGTTATATCTGCCCGAGATCACACCGGGCATGCATCGCCACGATGCGCTTAGGAAAGCACTTGATTTTTGGAAGCGCGCCCGCCCCGGATAACCAGGGCGACACCTGCGATGATGATGGCGAAACTTACGGCATGAAACAGCTGCAGTGTTTCATCTAAGAAAATCACACCCAGAATGATACCAAGTGGTGGCACCAAATGGGATGACAGTCCTGCTTTGTTGGGGCCAAGGGTTTCAACGACGCGATTATAAAAATAATAAGATAATAATGTCGGGAATATTATGATGTAGCCGAATGCCCAGGTGGTTTCAGTGGTGATGGGGATTGTAATGCCCTGGCTATATTCCCACGCCCAAAGGGGTGCCACTGCCAAAAAGCCAACAAACATGCTGGCAGCCAAGAACGCATTTGTGCCGAGGTCAGACGGCTTCATACGTATGATCACCGTGTACACGGACCAAATCGTAAAGCCACCCAAAATAAACAGATCGCCGGGCACAAACTCAACATCTGCAATCGTTGTCGGATCGCCGCGAGAAATAATAACCAGCACGCCGATACTGGATAATGCGATTCCACCGATTTGGCTGAGTGTCACGCGATCGCGAACCAAGATCCATGCGAAAATGGGCACCAGTCCAGGGACCGACGTTTGAATGATGCTTGTGTTGGTCACGGTGGTTGTCGCCAATCCGGCATACAGGAAACATGGAAACAACGCGGGACCGACAAGGCCTGCCGCCATCACGAACTTCCAATGCTTGGCAAGCACCCAGCGTTGACGCCAAACGCTCGGCCCCACGAACAAAAGCAATATGAATGTGGCGACCAGCCACCGAAAACTGACGAACGAGAATAGGGGAATATCGGCGGCAATGGTCTTTCCAACGACACTGTGCCCTGCCCACATGAACGGCGTCAGGATCAGCATCATGACGGCCATCGCCGCAGGGGCTTCTTTGTGGTCAGGTGAGGGTGGTCCCGATTTCTGGTGGGCGTTAGCGTTCATTTACCCACCAAAAGCTGGAGATATAGTGATGGTCCAATCAGGTAACCGTAATTTGGATGCTGCTGAGGCCTTCGACGTGGCCTTGGAGGATATCACCCTTCACAACGGGACCGACACCTGCGGGTGTGCCGGTATAGATCAGATCGCCTGCCTGAAGAGTGAACAGTCCAGATAGGTACGAGATCGTTTCCGGGATGTTCCAGATCAATTCGTTCAAGTTACCGTCCTGGCGGGTTTCACCGTTCACATCTAAACGGATGTGGCCTTCGGACATGTGGCCAGCTTCGGATATAGGGTGCAACAGTCCAATCGGTCCGGCATGATCGAACGATTTACCAATTTCCCACGGGCGGCCAGCTTTTTTGGCGGCACCTTGTAGATCGCGCCGGGTCATGTCTAAACCGACGGCATACCCCCAAACATGATCATAGGCGCTTTCCAACGAAATATCATTGCCGCCTTTGGATAGAGCGACAACCAGTTCGATTTCGTGATGCACATCTGATGATTTTTGCGGATACGGAAAATCCGCACCGTCAGGCATCGGTGCAAACACCAACGAACTTGTATGCTTTTCGAAAAAGAACGGCGGCTCGCGGTCCGGATCATGACCCATCTCGCGGGCGTGTTCAGCATAATTCCTACCCACACAAAAAACACGGTGGACAGGAAAGGTGTCATCGGTCCCGGCCACAGGAATGGCAACAGGATCGGGGGCTTTGATTACATGTGTCATGCTTTCTATATCCAATTTTGTGGCTGTTTGGTCAATGACCTGAGTCAATCAGCGTGCTGATTCTGATACCAGATAACTCCCAAGACTGGACCCTGGACGGAAACGCGTTGTTCAGACACACTCCGCCCAACAGATTAAAAAAACGCCGTGAAATCACGGGGGATAAGGAGTTTTTCTATGTCGTTTCGCACACCTTACTTGATGTTTTTGGGCGATGCTGCCGATGAATTGGCCGCTAAAACAGCCATTGGCGTTCGTGATTGGCGCCCGGAATGGTGCATCGGGCAAATGCGCCTGGATGGCTGCAACGCCGACCTGGGCCTGCCGGATATGAACGTATCCGAAGCCGTTGAAAAAGGCTGTGGCACCATGATCGTGGGTGTTGCGAACCGGGGTGGGATTATTTCTGAAACCTGGGCTGATGCGATTGTTGAGGGCATTGAATCTGGCATGGATATCGCCAGTGGCTTGCATCAAAAGCTGGCGTCCAATCCTAAAATCCGCGAAGCCGCCGAAAAGCATGGCCGTACATTGACCGACGTGCGTCATCCGACCCGGGATTTTCCCGTTGCGAGTGGCGTGAAACGTAAGGGCAAGCGGCTGCTGACCATCGGTACCGATGTGTCCGTTGGTAAAATGTACACGTCGTTGGCGATTTGGCGTGAAATGGAAAAACGCGGCATGAAAACCACGTTCGCGGCCACCGGCCAAACGGGTATTTTTATCGCGGGTGATGGGGTGTCTGTAGATGCTGTTGTCGCTGACTTCATTTCGGGTGCGTCGGAGTGGTTGTCACCAGATGCGGACGAAGATCACTGGCATGTCGTCGAAGGGCAGGGATCATTGTATCACACGTCCTATGCAGGTGTGACGCTTGGTCTAATCCACGGGTCACAACCGGATGCTTTGGTGATTTGCCATGACGCGGTGCGGAAAACAGCACGCGGTCTAGGTGATAAAGGCCTGCCAAGCTTTGAAGAGGTTATCGAAGCGGGCATGTGGGCGGCGAAAAACGTAAACCCGAATGTTGAGGTTGTCGGTGTATCGATCAACACCAAAAGCCTGGACGATGCCGCAGCCGAGGCCCTGATGAAAGCGACCGAAGATCGACTTGGATTGCCGACCGTTGATGCCGTGCGCACGGGTGTCGTCCCCATCGTTGATAAACTTCAGTAGGCAAAAATCATGGGTCGATCCGTCATTGTCCGTTCCGAAAGCTTTCCACTCGCGCGACCGTTCGCGATTTCGCGTGGCGTCAAGACAGCTGCCGATGTCGTTGTTGTTAAGATTTCAGATGGGGAAACATCGGGGCACGCCGAATGTGTTCCTTATCCCCGCTACGATGAAACAGTGGACGGGGTCATTGCTGAAATTGAGGCTGTTGTTCCAGCATTGGAAGCAGGGGCAGACCGCGATGCAATCAATGCGACGATGTCTGCGGGTGCGGCGCGAAACGCCGTCGATTGCGCACTCTGGGATTTTGAAGCCAAAGCCACTGGGACGCGCGTTGCAGAACTTAGCGGTGTTGGGGGCCTAAAGCCCGAGATTACGGCAGAGACGATTGGTATCGGTACAGCGGATGAAATGGGTGCCCGTGCGGCAGAACTGAATGCTGCGCCCCTGTTGAAAATTAAACTGGATGCCAAAGATGTCCGTAAACGACTAGATGCAATCCGTGAGGGCGCGCCGAATGCGCGGTTGATTATCGACCCAAACGAAGGATGGACTGTCGATTTCATTGCTGAAAATGGAACTTATTTGGCGGATATTGGCGTTGAAATGCTAGAGCAACCCGTGCCCGCAGGGGCTGATGCGGGCTTGCGTGATCTGGATTGCCCGGTGCCGATTTGTGCCGATGAAAGCCTGCACACCTCGGCCGATCTGCCTGCGCTCAAAGGCCTATATGACATGGTGAACATCAAGCTGGATAAAACGGGTGGGCTGACAGAAGCGCTCAACCTCAAACGCCAAGCGATCGATATGGGTTTTGAAATCATGGTCGGTTGCATGGTGGGGACTTCACTTGCCATGGCACCAGCCGTGCTCGTGGCACAAGGGGCCAAGATCGTTGATCTGGATGGACCATTGTTGCTCAAGGAAGATCGCGAAAATGGGATCGATTTCACGGACGGTCTGATCCGACCTGCATCATCTGCTTTGTGGGGTTAGGGGTTTCAATTTAACCCATTCGAGATTAGGTATGCGGATGCAACCAGTCATCGAAATCAAAGGCCTCGCCAAGACATATGACGATGGCTTCCAAGCGCTCAAAAGTGTCGACCTTGAAATCTCCAAGGGCGAAATTTTCGCGTTATTGGGGCCGAATGGTGCGGGTAAGACCACACTGATCAGCATCGTGTGCGGCATCGTCAATGCCAGCGCAGGTTCAGTCGCTGTTGCGGGCTATGATATCAAAACAGATTACCGAAAAACCCGCGCCATGATCGGCTTGGTGCCACAGGAATTGACCACTGAAGCATTCGAGTCGGTTTGGGATACCATCACGTTCTCACGCGGCCTGTTCGGCAAACCCAAAGACCCGGCATACCTCGAACAACTTCTCAAAGATCTCAGCCTTTTTGATAAAAAGGACAGCAAGATCATGACATTGTCGGGGGGCATGAAGCGTCGGGTACTGATCGCCAAGGCGTTGTCCCACGAACCAGAAGTTTTATTCCTGGACGAGCCCACCGCAGGCGTTGATGTCGAACTTCGCAAAGACATGTGGAATGTCGTCAGCCGACTTCGCGACAATGGCGTTACGATCATCCTAACGACCCACTACATCGAAGAAGCGGAAATGATGGCGGACCGGATCGGTGTCATCCGGCGTGGCGAGATTATCTTGGTCGAAGATAAGAAAGCACTGATGCACAAACTGGGCGAGAAGCAGCTCAAGATTCATCTGCACAATAAGCTGGATGCAGTGCCATCAAAATTAGCATCCCGTAATTTGTCGCTATCCGATGACGGTATGACCCTTGGCTATACTTATGACACAACGTCGGAACGGACGGGGATTACGTCACTCTTGTCTGAACTGAATGATGCAGATATTCGCTTTCGGGATATCGAAACAACGCAGCGTTCACTCGAAGATATCTTCGTTGGCCTCGTGCACGAGGAGCGCGAGCAATGAATTACCGTGGCGTCCTTGCGATCTATAAGTTTGAGATGGCGCGCACGTGGCGGACGGTCTGGCAAAGCATCGTATCGCCTGTGTTGTCGACGGCATTATATTTCATCGTGTTTGGCGCAGCGATTGGATCACGGATCGACGAGATTGATGGCATCAGCTATGGATCGTTCATCGTGCCCGGATTGATCATGCTGTCGCTGTTGACCCAAAGCGTTTCGAACGCCTCGTTTGGAATTTATTTCCCAAGGTTCTCCGGCACGATCTATGAAATTCTATCGGCCCCTGTGTCATACTTTGAAGTCGTGCTTGGGTATGTTGGGGCTGCCGCAACCAAGTCGATCATCCTAGGCGTTATCATCCTGGCGACGGCAGGGTTCTTTGTGGACCTGCAAGTTCAGCATCCATTCTTGATGTTCGGGTTTCTTGTGCTCACGTCGGTGACGTTCTCGTTGTTAGGCTTCATCATTGGTATCTGGGCCGAAGGTTTCGAAAAACTTCAGGTGGTGCCGCTGTTGGTGATTACACCACTGACATTTTTGGGCGGCACGTTTTATTCAATCAGTATGCTGCCACCGTTGTGGCAGCAGATCAGCTTGATCAATCCTGTTGTTTATTTGATCAGCGGCTTCCGGTGGAGCTTTTACGGCCAGGGCGATGTGAACATATGGGTCAGCATCGCGTTTTCGTTTGGGTTCTTATTCGCCTGCCTGGCCGTGATCGCGTGGATATTCAAGACGGGATACAAGCTCCGCCCTTAGAATATTTACTCAGGGCGCGGCATATTCTCCATGCCGACATAGCCCGGCAGCGCCTCAACCCGTTTGACCCATGCGTTCACATTCTCGTACGCAGACATATCGACATCGCCTTCCCAGGCCATTGCCGTGTAAGGATAAACCGCGATATCAGCAACGGTCGGGCGACCGCACGCCAGCCATTCGCGTGACGCCAGCCAAGTGTTCAAGTCATTCAAGGCCGCATGCGTATTCGCGACCGCTGTTTCTTTATCAGCGGGGCGTTTGAATTTCATGATTGCGCGCGCAATCGCAGGGCCAGCCCACATTTCATTGGCAGCGAATGCCAACCAGCTTTGGACTTCGGACATGCCTTCGGCATCATCGGGATACCAATCTGTCGATCCGTATTTCTTGGCGAGATAAACAACAATCGCCTGACCATCCCAAACGACAAAGCCATCGTCATCCATGGCAGGAACTTTCCCCAACGGATGAACGGCTAGATATTCCGGGGTTTTGTGTTCCTTGTTGATCAGATTGATTGGCACAATTTCATGTTTGACCCCAAGGAGCGAAAGCATCAGCCGCGCCTTGTGGCAATTTCCAGATACGGGTGTGTCATAAAGTTTAATCATCAAAATATTCCTATAAAATTTAATTGAGGACAGTTTTCACATTGCTGGTCATGGTGTAAACCGATTCCCATGGAAAATTCTGAAATTGAAGCTGAAACACAAATCATCCGCGAAAGCGTTAAAAAACTCTGTGCGGATTTCCCGGGGGAATACTGGCGAGAGTTGGACCGCGAGCGCGGCTACCCAACCAAATTCGTGCAAGCACTGACAGATGCCGGATATCTGGGGTGCCTGATCCCAGAAGAATACGGCGGATCGAATTTAGGCATCCGCGAAGCGGCTGTGATCCTAGAGACCATTCATCGCTCAGGGGGGAACGGGGCCGCGTGCCATGCCCAGATGTACATCATGGGTGCGTTGCTGCGACATGGGAACGACGATCAGAAACAGGCTTACTTGCCGGATATCGCGGCAGGGAAACGCCGTCTTCAGGCTTTTGGTGTTACAGAACCCACCAGTGGCACGGACACATCGCGTATTCGGACCTGGGCCAAGCGTGACGGTGATGATTATGTGGTGAACGGCCAAAAGGTCTGGACGTCACGGGCCGAGCATTCCGATCTGATGCTATTGCTTGCAAGAACGTCCGAACGCGGCTCAGGCCCAAAACCCCATGATGGTATGTCGCTGTTTATCGTCGAGATGGAAGGTGCGGTCGGCAACGGGATTGAGATCAAACCGATCCGTGCCATGCTCAACCATAACTCAACCGAAGTTTTCTTCGATAACCTTCGGGTGCCCGCGCGGAACTTGATCGGTGAAGAGGGTAAGGGCTTTCGATATATCCTGGATGGGATGAATGCCGAACGCATCTTGATCGCACACGAATGCATTGGCGATTCGCGTTGGTTCATCGAAAAAGCATCGACCTATGCCAAGGAACGTATCGTCTTTGATCGCCCTATCGGCATGAACCAGGGTATCCAGTTCCCGATTGCAACGTCGTATGCAGAAACTGAAGCCGCTGCGCTGATGTCTGCCAAGGCCGCAAATATGTTCGATGCGGGAAAATCCTGCGGGGCCGAGGCCAATATGGCGAAGCTGCTGGCATCAGAGGCATCATGGAAAGCGGCGGATGCGTGTATGCAGACCTATGGCGGGTTTGCCTATGCCGAGGAATACGATATCGAACGTAAATTCCGTGAAACACGCCTGTACCGCACGGCACCGATTTCTACGAACTTGATCTTGTCGTATATCGCCGAGCATGTTCTGGGGATGCCGCGATCGTTCTAAGCAATCAGAACGGCAGCCAGGAATGCTCTCGGTTATAATGCAGATACCCGATGCTGGCCCCGGCACGCAGGCCAACACCCGTTCTGATCGGGGCCATAATGACGTCGCCTGATTGCTGATAATTCAGGCCAACACCCGCAACGATGTACAGGCTGCCCTCAACTCCCGGATAACGCTGAAATAATGCGTCTTCGGAATTCAGATTGTAGATCAAGGTGAAGACCTTTGACGCGTTGCCGCCCAGGTCCCAACCGATGGACGGGCCCTGCCAATACACTTTCCGAGTATCTGCCGTTTTTCGGTTCAGCATCCCATTGCCATATCGAAGCCCCACGCCAATGGCGCCGCTGACTTCTTCGCCGATGATAAAGGCATTGGGGCGGCCGTGATCATTGAACACTTTTTCAATCGCTTTGGCTAAACCCTCTGTCGTATCCCCAAAAAACCCGGTCGCCTTGGTCGTGATTTCTTCCATGGAGTATGTGTCGTCGGCGTGAGCCAATGGTGCAAAGCTGAGAGTTGCGATGATCACAAGAGCCGTCAAATCCCGAAAGTATTTAAACATGGGGTATTTCCTAGTTAATGAACGTGCGCGCGAACCTTGCCTTGATAGTAGCATGTAACTTTACATCATAAAATCTGGCTATGATCAGAAGCGTGATATTCAGGATTGCAGTATTTTTACGGATTCCGTGATAGGCACGGCGAATTACGCGTTTTTCTTTTTAGAAATAGCTTCTGTTAAAAACAGCCCCGCCGACACAGCAGGGCCGATTCCAAGCGCGAACATGACAGTCCCAATTCCGACGACACCGCCGAGTGTCCAGCCGATGATGGTCACCGTGATTTCAATCGATATACGCACCCACGCGATGGGGGCATTTGTCCGCTGCTGAAGGCCCGTCATCAGGCCATCACGGGGGCCTGCACCCAGATTGGCTAGCAGATATAATCCACTGCCCAGTCCCACCAATAAGATGCCGGCGATGGTTTGCGCACCCATCCCGACATAGGAAACGGGGTTGGGAATGTAGGGCAAAAGAAATTCGATCACGCCAGCGATGATGATGACGTTCAAGATTGTGCCGATACCGGGCGTGCGTTTCAAAGGAACCCAAAGCAACAACACGCCGATTCCGATGAACAGTGTCGCCGTGCCGATACCAATCCCGAATGTCAGACTGATACCCTGGGCGAAAACGGTCCAAGGGCTGACGCCCGCGCCGGCGCCGATCAACAACGTTTCACCTGTTCCAAATAAAAAAAGGCCGATGATCAACCACACCAATGTAATGGCGCGCGGCCGAAGGTTCCGAGGTGCCCCGGAACTCCATTCCACGACAGGAACGTTTTTGACCTTAAATATCTTCATAACGATGCCCCCACCGTCATTCTTCTATGATCAAAATTGGGGGCTGGCGACAATCGGATTGTCGTGGTGACAAGATTGTCGTGAAGGGACTTAGTTGGTTTGTGCCGGCGCGGTGGCGATCTGTTTTCTCCACGCGGCGATCTGGCGCAACCGATTTTCCTCAAAGCGTTCGTCACGTTTCGAGCCGAAGGCTTGCTCAAGTTCCAACTTTCGGCGCTGTTTTAATTCTGCTTTGCGTTTCGCCATCAGATATTGAAGCGACGAAACACGCCCCCGGGCGTTTTTCCAGGCGTCCATTTGACGTTGACGCTTGGCGTTGGGGTCCATGTCTTCACGAAGTTTGCGGGCGGCTGTCTTTAGCGTCTTGAAACGTGCGTTTAAAGCATCGGTTCGCGAACGGTCGATCGGCATGACCGTCACATGTGTGGGCATAGGTGTTGGCTCAATGACCGGGACAGCTGTTTGAAGAGATGCAACTTGGGTATCGGCGGGCTGAAAATTACCGACTTGAGACCAGAACTTTTCAACCTTAGCCCGGTATTGTTCCGTCCGCGACGGTGTTCTGGAGTGATAATGCCCTGCGGCTTCATTCCAACTGTCTGCATTTTGGCGAAGTTGGGTCAAAAATTTGACGGCATAGGCTGCATTGATATCCGGGTCCATCGCATCTTCGATGCTGTTGAAATGCTTCCCATGGAAATGCAGATTTACCTGCATACAACCGACGTCGATATTTCTAACGCCCTTGGATTGAAGGCGACGAACCTCGGCCAATGCTGCCTGTTTGGTGGGGAAATAAGTGCCGGGCCCGCCCGATGTGACGGTCCACGGCCAGGCGCGGACAATTTTATCTGATTGCGACCATCGGCCCGATTCAGCCATTGAAATGGACCGCAAAAGACCGCTTGGGACGGCTGATATCCGTTCCCATCTGGATGTGGCGCGTTCGCATTTGGCAAAGGCCTGTGCGGCTTTGGGGCCGCTTGTGGGTGCCGAGGCCAGGGCTGCTGCTGCACCAATAAGCATAATGGCTGCAGCGCCGATAGCAGCGCCGAACAACAAATACCAAGATCTCATCTCGCGTGATCGCACCACGGCTTCTCTCCTTACCTAGGCCCTTGTCAGCAAGTCCTATGCCAGTAAGACGATGTGTCTTGGCCCTAGAGTCGGCGATGATGGTCAAAAAAGTGTTAATCTGATGCGATCTTTAGTGTCAGAACGACAAAATATACGAGGTCAGTTTTCGATCTTTCCGATGCGATAGGTGTTTCAGAAAAGGCACAAAGGCACGTTCGAGTCATTATTTTTGGAAAAATGCCTTTTTTTATTGCATATGCGAACAAAGGCTATATTTTGTGCATTGCAGCAACTGTTTATCGGCCCCTTTTGGACTGTAGGTTGCTGCAAATTGGATGTTTCCTCCCAATCACTCGGGCCGTGCCTTCGGGCACGGCCTCTTTTTTGCACCGCAGCATATATGTGTAAATTTGAGGGAATTTCGCTCGGAAAAGCAGATTAAGGGGTGGAATCAGCGCCTTCGCCGAGCGAACGTTGCAAAATCACCTGATCCATCCACCGATCGAACTTAAAGCCGATATTTTTGACTGTGCCGACGTGGATAAAGCCCATTTTTTCATGAAATTGGATGGATTGCTGGTTTTGCGAATCGCCGACAATCCCGATCATCTGCCGATACCCGAGTGTCGTACACGCATCGATAAGTTTTTGCAGCAAAGCCGTGCCAATGCCGCCGCGTCGAAGCTGATCATTAATATAGACGGAATTCTCAACCGTATAGCGATACGCCGGGCGCGGCCGATACGCGCCAGCATATGTATATCCTGCGATTTCGCCATCCAGGTCCGCCACGAAATAAGGAAAGCCCCCCGCTTCAAGTGCACGGGCGCGATTTGTCATTTCCGTCACGTCGGGCGGTGTTAATTCCCAACTGGATGCACCATTCAGGACGTGATGGGCATAAAATTCGGTGATGGTGGACATGTCAGCATCGGTGCGCGGTCGGATGATGGCGGGCGCATCGGACGACATGGGCGTGCTACTCAGCCGCCATCGACGGCAACAGCAACGCATGATCGATATTGGCCAAACGTGCGATCAAGACTTCTAGTCGCGCGGACAGACGGTCAAAACCCTGATGGCGTTCGATGGCCATTTCATCCATATAAAGGGCGCGATTGATTTCGATTTGCAGGGTTTGAATACCTGTTTCACGCGACGCGTAGTGCCGGGTCGTGAAACCGCCCGCATACGGCTTGTTCCGCCGTACGCTCAGGCCCAAATCACGCAACGTGCGCTCGGCGATGGCGCTGATATCAGGGCTGCAGCTGCTGCCGTGGCAATCACCCAAAATGATATCCGTTTGGGTGTGGCCGTTGATTCCAGATGCCGCCAGTGAGGGCATCGAATGACAATCGACCAGCAAACAGCATCCAAACTTGGCCATGGCTTCGTCGATCAACGCGCTCAACGCCCGGTGATAGGGCCGATGGCATTCCTCAATCCGGCTGATGACTTCTTGGACATCCAGGCGTTTGTTATAGATTTCAGCGCCCCCGGCAACGATCCGCGCGACCGTGCCCAAGCCAGCGATCACCCGCGACGATGTGGTATTGACCCATTCCGGCAGTTGTTCGCGGAACATGTCAGGGTCAAGCTCATAGGCTTCGCGGTTGGCATCGACATAAGCGCGGGGAAAGTGCGCATGCATCAGCGGCGCGCCGAATTGGGGTGCAGCGGCAAAAAGCTCTTCGATGAATGCATCTTCGGAACGTCTGATCTGTTTATCGTCCAAACGCGAAGCATTCAGGAATGAATAGGGATACATCCGCCCGGAATGCGGCGATGCAAAAACCACAGGTGATGTTAATTCTTCGGGCCGTTCTATGGAAAACGGCATAAACTTGGCCGTTTCGGCATTGGTTTTGTTATTATCGTTGAATGCCATTGGCTTGCAAAAATCCAGTCATCACGGCGGTCCAAGCATGACACTTGGACGCGGGGTCAATGTTATTTCGCCGATTAAACCGCCCCTCATCATCGGTTGCAAGTTTACGCTGCACATCATGCGATTTAAACCACGCCAGCCACTTGCCAAAGACGGCGGTCGGGGCTAAAAAGCTCGCCTCGTTGGTCATATCTGATTCAACGATAAGGGCGCATAGCTCAGCGGGAGAGCACCTCGGTGACATCGAGGGGGTCGTAGGTTCAATCCCTACTGCGCCCACCATGAAAAACCCTCGGGAAACCGGGGGTTTTTCTTATTTGAAGTATTCTTCTGCGCCTCATTAACGCCTTTTATTCACAGCGTATTGAATTCAAGGAACCCATTCAGGCTCTGTTGTCTCAGTATTCTTGGCGGACGATGATGGGGCAATGGAAGTAATCTCATCTGCCACAACATCATGCCCAAGAGCGACTTTGGCGGCATTGCGCCCGGCAAGTCGACCGAAAGTCGCGCCGGAGACCAGCCCCGTCCCCGCCGGGTAGTTGTCATAAAACAAGCCACCGACCATTTCACCGCAGCAAAATAGACCTTTGATCGGTCGCCAATCTGTCGCGACAACTTGAGCCGCCGTGTTGGTTTTTAGCCCACCAAATGTGAACGTGATGCCGCCCGTTGAGCTGTAGGCATAAAATGGCCCCTTATCGAGTTTCAGGCCCCAGTTGGTTTTTTCCAGGGCGAGCCCGTTTGTGGATAATTGATCCGGTTTGCTCGGATCAAAGCCCTCATCCTCATCTCTTGCGGCAGCGTTGAATTCATTCAAGGTCTTGAGGGCTTGTTTCTTATCAACGATATCAAGTTTGCTCAGCAGGTCTTCCAGGGAATCTGCCGTAATGGGGTCACTGGTTTGATAACGTGGTTCTAGTAAGTGGACGACTTTTGAATCGAAAATCTGCCAGACTTTTGCGGCCGTTTGCCCGAGAATTGAGCGCCCAAATTTCGCATACGTGAATAGCGCGCCATCTTCGCCTTCATCAACAAAGCGGCGGCCTTCTTTGTTCAGCATGACCCCATAAACATAACTTAGGCGGTTCGAACGATCCGTCAGTTCACGTGGTGCAAACTCTCCCCAATCAGCGCTGATGGGGGTGGCGTGACAGCCGCTCCATTGTCCCCAGGGCATGGCACCGATATTCATCGCCATCCGTAATCCATCGCCCTGATTGTGCGGGGTGCCGCGTACTTTGGCAGCCCCCACCAGCGGTCCGATATGCTGCGTGCGCATTTGGACATTCGCCTCAAACCCGCCCGCACCTAATACGACGGCGCTGCCTTTGAGTGTTCTTATGCCATCATCATCGCGATATTTGACGCCGTTTACGTTGCCGTTATCCCCGACAAGGAGTTCCGTGACCGCTGCCCCATAACGGATATCGATGCCCATTTTTTCGGCGGTGGCGAACCAACTTGTCGATAAGCCGACACCCTCATGGACGGCGCGCACGACAAGGCCGCGCGCCCAAATCAACATATTGTCTTTGCGCGTAGACGATAGATTTAGCGCGGGTTCCATCTCAATGCCGCCCACAGAATGCATCCACTTCACCGTATCTTGAGAGTTCGATACGAGAAGTTGCGACAGTTCCGGGTCCGTCCTGCCACTTGTGACGCGCATTAAATCATTGTGATAATCTTCTTTTGGATAAGGGGTAACGCCATCATAAAAGTTTTCATATGTGTCTTCTATTCTTGGCAGGAGCTCTTCAAAATCTCTGGGATCATCGAAGGCAAACCGAAAGACTCCACCACTCCAATGCGTGTTTCCGCCGCGCATTTCATAGGGGGCTTTTTCCAAAACAATGACTTTTGGTGCGCCATTTTCTTTTGCCGATACAGCTGCAGCTAAGGCTGCATTGCCAGCGCCGACAATGATGACATCATGAAATTCATCTGAATCGCTCATTGTTGTTACGTCCTCCCAAAACAGCATTTATGTTTTGAGCCACTATATTTTGGGTACAGAGGAGAGGGCAACAATTTTGGATGATGGAATATTGTGCGGTTTTGATTAATCTGAGATTCCAAAATAAATTGAAAAACTAAAAACAATAATGATGAGAAAAATGAACTTAACCCAGGAATTCATCCAAAAAATTGCGGCCTTATTTCCCGCAAAATCGGGCCAGAGAGAATTAAGAGTAACCTCTGATCTTCTTTTAGACGGGATATCGGTTGCTGCATTGGGCTCAACAGAGCCCGGTCCCCAAATTTTATCATCGATGGCACATGATGCGGATCAAAGCACGGGTGCGACGATCATCAAGGGCGATCGACGCGTTACGGTTGAAAGTGCTGCGTTGGTCAATGGGGCGGCTATGCACGTGCTTGATTACGAGCCGATGTGGAACCCTGCCAATCACTCGTTGTCTACTACGTTGCCCGCACTGCTCGCCTTATCAGAGGTGCTTTTGCGGAGCGAAAAAGCAGCGTTTCAGAGCACTATCAATGGCGAAAGAATTCTGAGAGCCCTCGCGATGGGGATTGAGGTTCAGGAACGATTGCGCACGGCCTCCGGGCAGTTTGAGCCTGGCGACCTTGTCTTTCATCCGCCATCAACTGTTGGGCCGTTGGGCAGTGCGGTGGCGTGTGGCTTGCTGATGGGGTTGACCCAACAACAGCTTGTAAACGCCATCGGTATCGCCGGATCAATGGCGGGCGGGCTGCAAGGGAATATCGGCAGTATGACCAAGGCGCTCCATTGCGGTAAAGCCGCTGCGAATGGTGTTCAAGCTGCTTTGCTCGCACGCCAGGGATTTACGTCGGATATGGATGCGATTGGCGGGCCACGTGGGTATGGAACGGCGTTCTTTGGGGCAGCGTTTGATCCGACCAAACTGCTTGAGCCAAAAGCGGATTTACACGTCGTGAATCCCGGCCCTGCCTACAAGCTTTATCCGAGCCAGTACGGGACTCATTTTGTAATCGAAGCGGCGCTGATGGCGCGCGAACAATTATCGAACCCGCAAGACATTCGTAATGTAACGATTGTATCGCCGCCAATGCCCTACGTTGACCGTCCTGCACCCGCCACAGGGCTTGCGGGGAAATTCAGCTTTCAATACGTGGCAGCAGTTGCACTGATCGATGGTGAAATTTCCGTAGATAGTTTTAGTGATAAACGCCGTTTCTCGGAGGATGTGGAAAAGCTCCTGACACTGATCACCATACGCCCAGATCCCGCGCGAAAGGGACGTTTTGATGAAATGAAGGTCGACGTAGTCGTTGAGTTGATTGATGGCCAAATGTGTTCAGGGACATGCGATGGCCCTCCTGGTATTTGGGGGCGTCCCGCAGATTTGGCCAAGCTTGAAACCAAATCAAAAGATTGCCTTCACCGCGCATTTGGAGAGGCACGGGCGAATGAGATCATGCACCAATCCCGCCAATTCGTGAGTTTTGACGCAGATGATCTGCTCACATTTTTTGGTCTTCTAGGGGGTGTGCACAATTCTTGAATATGCTCGTGTGAAAGCGTTAATTGGGGCTGAGGTGTTAAACTCGAATGTTCGTTTCGTTCAATCAAGCTTCACAATTTTTTAGCAAACTCGCCATGGTATTAATACTTAGAGCGCAATCGTTGCTCTGATGTATGCCTCACAATAGAATGCTTCCAAACTTATGTGTTCATGTCACGAATTTGATGTGCGCGCCGAGTAGCTTTTCATGGAATAGGGTGACGTATGAGCGACCAAGCAAATAATACATCTTCGAGCGACTTATACGTCCATGTGATTGACGACAATGAGCCGAACCGAGAGTTGTTCCAGGACTTATTGGATACCGTCGAGTTGCCATGGCGGAGCTTTGACAGTGCCATCGCGTTTTTGGATGACATGGATGTTGCGGCCATTGGATGTCTGATCCTTGATGTGCGCATGCCCAAGATGAGCGGCCTGCAATTGATGGAGCGCTTGTTCGAAGATGGCATTGATGTGCCGATTATTCTGGCAACGGCGCACGGTGATGTGCCGATGGCGATCCAGGCCATGAAGCAGGGCGCATTTGATTTCCACGAAAAACCCATCAACAACCAAGCGCTGTTGGAAAGTGTCCAGCGCGGACTGGAACTGCGGAACAATCAATTACAAGATGTCGGTCGCACCAAAGAAGTCAAAGCGGCGTTCGACAACCTCACGCCGCGCGAGCGTGATGTTTATGGGCTGGTCGCTGACGGCGCGATGAATAAACAAATCGCCTATGAGCTTGATATTTCACAACGCACGGTCGAAGTGCACCGTGCCAAAGTGATGGAAAAAATGGGTGCGCGTAACCTGGCCGATTTGATCAAGATGCACATTTCTTTGCAGAGTGAAGAGAGCTAAGACACCATCGACGGCATCATCCAATCTGATGTTTTCGTTGCACTGTCGATGATCAATCCCATCTAAGGGCCATGCGTATTTCTCAGTTGATCGCGTATGCGCTTCCGGCGCTGGCGTTGGCGATGCCGACGATCCCGATCTATATTTATTTACCCAGCTTTTATGCGACCGATGTCGGCCTGGGGCTGGCTGCCGTTGGCGGTATTTTGTTGGCGGCACGTATCTTCGATACGGTCACCGACCCCATCGTTGGCATGGTGTCCGACCGATTGACCTGGCGTTGGGGACGGCGAAAGCCGCTGATGTTGTTCGGCGGTATCATCGCGGCATCAGCGATGTTTGCCTTGGCCCATCCCCCGAGTGATGCCGGATCGTTATATCTGCTGATCTGGGCGGTGACGCTATATGCCGGTTGGACGCTTGTGATGGTGCCCTACACGTCATGGGGCGCCGAAATTGTCAGCGATTATGATGCGCGATCCAAAATCACAGCGGGGCGCGAGGCGGCGACACTGATCGGCATTCTGATCGCATCGACCATCCCCGTAGTGATTGCGACAGGGGCCGAGGATGCATCCGAGGCAGAAAGCCTTAAGGCCATCACCTGGGCTGCGCTTATTATCGGGGTGCCGACGTTTATCTGGATTGCCCTTGGGGTACCAGATAAGCCGATTTCCAAGGCCCCGCCGCTGGATGCGAAACGGATCGGATGGCGCAATGCGTTGCGTACCCTTTATGAGAACAAGCCGTTCTTGCGGTTATTCTGTGCATGGTTCGTGAACGGCTTGGCCAACGGTTTGCCCGCGGTGTTGTTTCTTTTGTACATGCAGCATGGGTTGAACATATCCGAGGACGAGCGCCCGTTATATATGCTGGCGTATTTCCTACCCGCCGTGCTTGGGGTCCCCATCTGGGCCTGGTTGAGTGGCCGCGGTGAAAAGCATCGCGTCTGGTGTTTGGCCATGCTGATTGCGAGCGCTGCATTTGCGGTCGTGCCATTCTTATCACCTGAAACCGCCTGGGTCTTCATGATCGTCTGTGTCATCACCGGCGCGACGCTGGGCGCAGACTTGGCATTACCACCATCTATCCAGGCGGATGTCGTCGATTACGATCGATTAAAAAGCGGTCGTGACCGCACCGGGGTCTATTTTGCATTGTGGGGGATGGCGACAAAATTGGCATTGGCGTTATCGGTCGGCATTGCTTTCCCAGCCCTGGATTTGGCGGGTTTCGACCCCACCGTGGAAAAACCAGAAGCAATTTGGGCGTTGGTAGTGATCTACGCGCTATTTCCCGTCGTACTGAAAGTATTAGCAGTGATGATTGTGGCGCCATTCCCTATTTCCCGGTGCAAACACGAAATCATCCGTCGCAGATTAAAAACATTTGTTAAGTGAGAAAATAATGTTTGGCGTAAAAAGATGGGCAACAGCTCTTGGCTCCGTCTTGGTGCTAGCTTTTGTGACAGGGTGTACGATGCAACCGGAAGATTTTAAAGACACAGGTCCCAAGCTAAAGATCGAGGAATATTTCCTTGGTGAAACGCGCGCATGGGGCATCTTCGAAGACCGCTTTGGCAAACTTCGCCGTCAGTTCGTGGTGGACATCACGGGCACGATGGACGGTGATGAGCTGGTTTTAGATGAACGCTTTGATTATGCCGACGGTGAAAAAGACCGTCGCGTCTGGCGCATCCGGAAACTCGATGAACACAATTACGAAGGTCGTGCTGACGACATCATTGGTGTCGCAAAAGGTGTGAGCTACGGCAATGCCCTGAATTGGAGCTATGATCTCGACCTGCAGATCGGCGACAATTCGCTGCGCGTACATTTCAATGACTGGATGTTCTTGCAACCCGACGGGGTGCTGATGAACCGCGCCCGGGTGACCAAATGGGGCTTTGATATTGGTGAAGTCACATTGATGTTCAAACCCGTTGATGGTGCGGTTAAAACCAGCCGTCGTACAGATTCTATGGGCGAATACGCAACTTATGGCGAAGCGCGCGAGGCAGCCAACCGATAAACGGTATGTGCTCGTAAAGGCCCGCACCGGAATCCCAAAAATCAATATGTTCGGATAAGAACCCGGCTTCGTTAAACTTTAACCGACTGCTGCCTGGCACAGACCAGGGTTTCTTGAACAAAATCCCAGACAACGTCCAGACGATGATCGTCACGTTGTCCTTATCCAGTCGGTCTTCGATCACAAAATCAATATCTGCGATGTTCTCGAACATGTCGTCAAAGACCGCATGCATTTTGTCGATGCCATTTACATCGTTGAAGGGATCACGAAAATGCACGTCCTGACTGACGTGCTTCGACATGTCGTTCAGGTTTTCAGGTGTAATGTTTTCCAGGTACTGACAATAGCCATCAGGTCCACCAGCCGTGGCAGGCGGCGTTTCAGCGGTCATGCTGCGCGTTTTCTTTGCTCATGGTGTTGCTGAGTTGGGCAACTTTTGTCTCGTCATTCAGCCTTGCGCCGGTTTTCGTGGAATGAACACCGCACGCGCGGCATTGGTACTCAATCATCACACCATCCTTGCCTGGGAACCGCATTTTAACCCATTTTCCAGCGCTATCGTACCATACTTCGGTGGTCAAATCTCCTTGATACGCGAAGTGGTTCGCTTGTAATGCGCCGTGTTTGGACGTGACGGTCTCAATCCCGCGATCTTGTAACTCGACGTTATTAATTTTGCCGGTGATCGTGTTGATGACTTGGGTTGATCCAATCGCGCCAGAATTCCAGTGCGTCGTTGGATAAATAGTTCCAGGCGCTGTGAAATCGCCGCCAGTTCCCGTGAGAACCAGGGCATCGTTGTCCCGCGTCACCTGCAGGTCGCTCACATCACCGTTGTCGTTGGTCTTGGCCGTCAACGAGATCAGCTTGCCTTCACGCCATCGTTCTGTGGACGTATATAGATAATAATAAACGGGGACGACGAAGATCTTAATTGATACTTCGAACCGTGTTTTCGCGATGATGTCTTCGCCGTCACGGCGGAATGTGACTTCGTGCGTGCCCACGGGGGAGCCCTTGCGAAAGACGTCAAAGGCGATCTTATCGCCATAGGCTTTGAAGGGATCTTTGCCGATTGTCTCAGCCAAGATGCTTGTTGGCGCAGAGATTGCCGCGACGACAGCCAGTGCACTGATCGATTTGATCATTTTTTGTATATTCATGGATATAATACGCTGTTTGTCCCTTACTGGATTGCTAAATATGCTGCACTGCGAATAATTCAAGCCTTTCGACAGATATGAATGAGATGACCATGCAAAATCCTGATAAGCCTGAACCCAGTGGGATGCCATTTTCACTTGCCGTTTTTGGCGGTCTTGGTGTCATTCCTTTTGCCGTCGGCGCAGTACTGGCAAATATCCCCGATGCCGCTCAAACGGGTCATTGGCTGATTATTGGTTACGGTGCCGTGATCCTGTCATTCCTGGGCGGCATTCAATGGGGGGTGGGCCTTAAGGCCACGCCACGGGCATGGCTGCCTTATTATGTGGCAATTTTTATATCGCTGACCGGATGGGCCGCGATGTTGCTGCCGCCGCTATGGGGGATCACGTTACTGGCGAGCGGTTTCGTTTGTGCATATATTTATGATGCGATCAGCGTTGGTGTCTTTGATTTGCCAGGCTGGTTTTTAGGTTTGCGCAGCTTGCTGACCGTATCTGTGTTGAGTTGCCTCGCGCTGGCGGCACTCCCGCTCATTCCCTAAGTGATCACGCGATCAGCGGGCAGCGTGAACGTCGCTTTAGTCCCTTCGCCTATTGTACTTTGAAGTTTGAATTCAGCATCATGAAGATCTGCAATGCTGCGTATGATGGCCAATCCAAGTCCGGTTCCTTCGTGTTGGCGTGTCATGGAATCTGCCACCTGAACAAACGGCTGTGTCACGCGTTCCAAATCTTCAGGCGAGATTCCCATACCGGTATCTGAGACTGAGATTTCAAGTTCACCATGCGGGGTAATGTCACAAGAAATCGTAATTTCACCACCCGACGGCGTGAACTTAATCGCGTTGGTGATTAGATTGATCATCACTTGGCGTATTTGCCGTTGATCCGCTCTAACTTGCGGTAAGGTTTCGGATGTTAAGTTTTGAATAGCGAGTGGTTTTTCCGCGTGACGGTCTTGGCTAAATGTTATTGCCGAGGTGATGATGGACTTAACGCCAAATATGCTTTCATCCAGTTCAACATGCCCGGATTCGATCCGCGATAAATCAAGAATGTCGTTAATCAGTTCGAGTAGATAATTTCCAGCCGAGCTAATGATGCCGATGTATTCGCGGTGCAGTTCGTTATCCAAATCCCCCAATGTTCCCGAAAGCAAACTATCAGAGAAGCCAATAACCGAATTCAAAGGCGTACGGAGTTCATGGGACATGTTGGCCAGGAATGTTGATTTTGCCCTGTTGGCGGCCTCGGCGTCATCACGCGCGTCTTTGAAGGCGCGCTCGACTTCTTTGCGTTCGGTAATGTCGACTTCGATGCCGCCGACACCTGCGAGTGTTCCGTCACTATCAATGATCGGAAATTTAATCGTCAGGAGTTCATGGCTGTCGAGAGTTTCTTCTCGCGCGATCAAAGCACATTTATCTAAGACCTCTTGATCATGTTGGATAAAGGCCTGCCCTTGACCTTCTCCAAAGAGTTCCACCGATGTTTTCCCGAACGATGAATCGGGGTCCAGGTTATACATTTCCAGATATTTACGATTTGCGACGACCAATCGGAGGTTGGCATCTTTGAAATAAATAGAGGATGGAGAATTGTCCAACAGTGTAGAAATGCGTGCCTCGCTTAGCCGCAAAGCCTCTGTTATCCGTTTTTCGTCATCAATGTCAGTTAACATGCCGATCACGCGTCGCGGTTTGTCCTCGGTCGGGGCGGTCGCATGGCCAACAGCACGGTACCATCGGTAGGATCCGTCAGCATTGCGAAACCGATGTACGCTTTCATAGGGGCGCTGCCGGTTTTCCAAATGCTCGTTCAGCTTCTCTTCATGGGCGGCGAAATCGTCTGGGTGATAGAGCGCCCGAATTTCATCTGATGAGATTTTAGATTTGTCACCGAGATCAATGCCAAGCAGTCGCTGAAACGCGGGAGAGATATAAACCTCTCCCGTAACCAGGTTCCAATCCCAAATCCCGACCTCGTGCGAGGCCAGGGCATAGCGTTCTTCGCTCTCAGCTAATTCGCGTTCAATATTCTTGCGGTTCGTTATGTCCGCATAAGTGACACCGATCAACGGGACGTCATCGTCTTTGGTGATTGGAAATTTACTGACGAGAAGATCTTTTGTGGCACCCTTGGGTGTTACAAACGAAATCTCATAACTCATTGCAACGCCTGTCTCCAACACCTCGGTGTCAGTCCTGTTCGCACTTTCATAGAGATATCTTCCCCACATTTCGAGAGCCTTGCGACCGATGACATTTTCGCTCTCAACATCAAATGCACGTTCAAACGCTGGGTTTATATACAAGTACGTGCCATCTGCCGACTTAATCAAAGTCGGGTCTGGAGAGGCTTCAAGGAAATGAGCCGCCAGTGGGGTTTTAGATAAAGGCATCGAATAAGTCTCTCTAGGCCGCCTGCATGTAAGGATGCGAGGTCGAACATTAGTCGCTTAACATGAACGCATTGTAACTGAAGAGAAAGCCTCCCGTAAGGTTGAGAAACCTATTGTCTTCAATAACACGCGCACAAGGTGCGCAGAAATTTTGAGGATACCAACATGGCAAATGAAACAAACGCAAAGCAATCGAAAGTGTCCGGTGGCGTTGTGAAACGCCGCCTTGTTCACGTTATCGGCGCATCTGCTCTTGTTATTGGTGCTGGCTTACTGGTCACGAGTTTTGGTTCGACAAACCTGAGTGTAGCCCAAGCAGCAAAAATGATACCTGACGGGACATCTGCAAAATTTGAAACCGTGAGTTTCGCAGATGTAGTTGAGCAGGTCTCCCCAGCGGTTGTGAATATTCAGGTGACACAAAAAGTTGCGCCCGAACTCAGCCGGATGAGCGGTGCGCCGAATAACATGAGAGAATTTTTCGAGCATAATTTCGGAAACCGCCCGGGGTCTGGTGATCCACGCGGTCAACGCAAAGCACCCGCAAGGGTTGGTGCGGGTTCGGGCTTTGTGATCGATGCTGAAGGTCACATTGTGACCAACGAACACGTTATCCACGATGCTGAGCGGATCACCGTGACATTCAAGGATGGCACGGTTGCAGAAGCGAAATTGATCGGGCACGACGAAAAGACCGACCTCGCCTTGATCAAAATCGATATGGATAAACCGGTTCCGTTTGTTGAATTTGGCGATTCTGAATCAGTTCGCGTTGGTGAATGGGTTGTAACCGTTGGTAACCCATTTGGTCTTGGACATTCGGTTAACGTAGGTATCGTTTCCGCACGCGGTCGTACGATTGGTGCTGGTCCTTATGATGATTTTTTGCAAATCGATGCGCAGATCAACCGCGGGAATTCTGGCGGTCCGGCATTTGATGCGAACGGTCGGGTGATCGGCGTTAATGCCGCGATCTTTTCGCCCAATGGCGGAAATGTCGGCATTGGCTTCGCGATCCCATCTAAATTGGCAAAGGTTGTGATCGACGATCTGAAGTCAGACGGCGTTGTTGAACGCGGTTGGTTGGGCGTCAATATCCAGATGCTGACAGATGATATTGCAGCGTCCCTTGGATTAGATAATACCGATGGTGTCCTGATATCCAATGTCCGACCCGATGGCCCTGCGGCAAAAGCAGGCATGCAGATTGGCGATGTTATTCTGGACGTCAACGGCGAGAAAATTGAAACCCTGCGTGAACTGCCACGTGTGATTGCGGAAACCGAGCCGGGTTCTGACGCTGAAATAAAAGTATGGCGAAGCGGTAAGATCAGTACCGTCGATGTCGAAATCGGTCTTCTGCCAGAAGTCCGCCAAGTCGCAGCCGCCACCAAGGTTGAAAATGCCGATGAGGTCCGTGTTGGTCTTTCGCTGAAGTCACTTGATCCCAAAACCGCCAAAGATCTGGGCTTGCCCGAGTCCACTTCTGGCGTGGTGATTGTTGGCATAGAGCCTGGCAGTCCAGCAGCTGAAACAGGTTTACGCGCTGGCGATATTTTAACTACGGCGAATGGCAGCGTCGTCGAGACACCGAGCGATGTGAAAGTCGAGATTGCCAAAGCCCGTGATGCTGGAAAGAAATCATTTCTGGCACTCGTTAAACGAGGCGAAAATCAGCGCTTTGTCGTTATCCCCATCGGTTCAGCTTAATAGCTGTTCCGATCAACCGGAGGCGGGCAGGAATCTCCCCCCGATGAATGTTCCGTCTCCGGTCTATCTCCTTGCTAAGAATATCCCCCAAACTAGAACGGGGTGGTGTCGAGAGTTATCTCGGCATCACCCCAATTTTCTTAGGAAATTGAATTAAGTGAGGACTGGCGAAATGTCTGCTATCAGCCTAGATTCAAACGAACAGAACCCAGGAAGTAATATGCGTATCCTTGTAGTCGAAGATGACAAAACAGCGGCTTCATTTATTGCGAAGGCACTGACCGAGGCAGGGCACGTCGTCGATTGTGCTGAAAATGGTGAAGATGCTCTTGAACTGATCACAGATACCCATGACGTCATGATCGTAGATCGTATGATGCCCAAGATGGATGGAATCACGTTGGTCGAGACCATTCGCAGTGATGGAATCAATACACCCGTTTTGTTTTTGAGTGCGCTGGGCAAGGTCGACGACAGGGTTGAAGGTCTGAAAGCGGGCGGTGACGATTATTTGGTAAAACCGTTCGCGATCGCAGAACTGATTGCACGGGTAGAAGCACTGGGCCGCCGCAAGGGCCAGCCTGATACGCAAACCGTTTTGACGTGCGGCGATCTTGAAATGGATTTGATCAAACGCGAAGTCCACCGCGGCGAGACGCGCATAGACTTACAACCGCGCGAGTTCAAACTTTTGGAATACCTGATGCGAAACACGGATCGTGTGGTGACCCGCACCATGTTGCTTGAAAAGGTCTGGGACTATCATTTCGATCCGCAAACCAACGTGATCGATGTCCACATCAGCCGTTTGCGTGGGAAAATAGACAAGGGCTTCGACGTCGCGTTGCTGGAAACAGTTCGGGGCGCTGGCTACAGATTGCATGCGCCTGATTAGCCTGCGATTAATCCGAACGTCATGGTTTCGCATGGCGGCCGGATATGCAGTGCTGCTGCTGGTCACTGTCTTTGTTTTATTCGGGCTGTTGTATTGGAATACGGCGGTCTTCGTTCACGAACAAACCGAAGAAACAATCGAAGTTGAAATCTCTGGATTGGCGGAACATTACCGCCAAGCAGGCCTTGTTGGTCTTCGTGAAGTCATTGACGAACGCGCCCAGGGACAACGCCTCAGTCTTTATTTATTGACCGACCCCGCCCGCCGCCCGATCGCGGGTAACCTGAATGCATGGCCGGTTGCCACCGTACCAGGCGATTGGATCGATTTTGATTATCGCCGCCCTGTGGGTGAGCGTGTTGTTGAACATCGCGCCCATGCCAGACATTTGGTGTTGCCCGGTGGGTATCAATTGCTGGTGGGTTACGACATTCAAGATCAAGTCCGCTTGGAGCGCCGTATGCGCATATCCATGATTTGGATCGGTGCGTTGGCATTGGTTCTGGGTCTGGGTAGCGGTTTGGTGATGGCCCGTCGGTGGTTGTCGCGCATTGATACCGTGAACAAAACAGCGGGTGAAATCATGCAAGGCGACATGTCGCGCCGGGTTCCCGTGCATGGCACTGATGACGAATTGGATCGTCTTGCCCGGAATTTGAATGACATGCTGGACCGGATCGAAGCATTGATGACGGGCCTGCGCCAAGTCACCGATAACATCGCACATGATTTGCGGTCGCCGTTGAACCGATTGCGAAGCCGTCTTGAAGTCACGCTGATGGACGACCCTGGACGCGACATCTACCGGACCGCGTTGAAAAGCACGATGGAGGAAGCGGATCATCTTTTGAATACGTTCAACGCGCTGTTGTTGATCGGCGAGGCGGAATCAGGGTTGGACCGAAGTAAGCTTCTAAAGGTTGATTTATCGGACCGACTGCATGATTTGGCTGAACTATATGAGCCAGCAGCCGAAGAGGCTGGATTGATATTTTCAGAAAACATCGAAGATGGGCTTTGTGTGCGGGGGCAACCTGATTTGATCTCTCAGGCCGTCGTGAACCTGTTGGACAACGGACTCAAATACACGCCCAAAGATGGTAAGTTAGAAATCAAAGCCTATACCGACGATATGAAGAGATCTTGTGTTGAAGTCTCGGATACAGGTCCGGGGATTCCCCCAGAAGATCGCGTGCGCGTATTGGATCGGTTCGTCAGATTAGAAGGCAGCCGCTCATCACCCGGCAGTGGGCTTGGTTTGTCGCTGGTTGCGGCGGTGACCAAACTGCATCAGGGCGAAATTGTATTGGATGATAACAAGCCTGGCTTGATTGTACGCCTTATATTCCCAGCCTTTACCGAGATTGAGCCCGCTTTATCTGACGCTCGCGGAACGCCAGGAAAAGTGCCCCAAAAATAATCACCAACGCGCCAACGATACTGACATTATCGGGTATCACATCAAACACGGCGAAATCATATAACGTCGCAAAAACCAGCGTCGCGTATGAAAACGGCACCACGAAACTAGCGTCAGCATATTTCATCGCTTGGATATACAAAGCCTGCGCACACGCCATGACACACCCGATTGCCACTAAAAGCTTCCATTGATCTGGCGTGGGGTCGCGCCAAAAGAAACTCGCAGCCGTCACGGCCAGCACCATGCCAATTATGTTGTTAATGAACAAAATACGGATAGCGGGTTCAAGGCCGCTTAGGCGTTTGAGAAAAATCATCTCTAAGCCCATGAATATTGCAGCAGTCAGCGCGATCAAGGCTCCAATTTGAAAAGCGTCCATCCCCGGGCGGATAAGGATCAGCGCCCCGATACAAGATATCCCCGCCGCTGACCAACGCACGGGTCCGACCTTTTCGCCCAACAATGGAATCGCCAACATCATGGTTGCGATGGGGCTGAGAAAGCTTATCGCGGTTGCTTCACCCAAGGGCATCTGTGTGGCGGCGGCAAACATGCAACTGACCCCTAAGAAGCCAAAGAAAGTCCGTAGGATGTGCAGACGCCACGGAATGCCAACGAACCGAAGTTTCAAGAATGGTGCGAGCATTGCCAGCATTGAGAATGCAAAGAAAAACCGTCCCGCTGTGATCTGAGAAGGGTGCAATGCGGGGCCAAGCGTGTCAGTCCCCAACGTCTTTGCGATCAATGTAGTTGCCGCAACCAGACTGCTGGCGATGAGGATCATCACAGCGCCCTTGAGCTGATTGGGGCTGGGTTGCAAGGTTTATGCCCCGTCTAGGCGGATACACACTTTTCCAAAATGGGCACTTGATTCAAGATACCGATAGGCATCTTGGGAATTCTCAAAATCGAAGACTTGATCAATCACGGGTTCAATTTTCGCCTGTGAAATGGCTTGGCACATGCGCACCATATCTTCGCGTGGACCGACCGTGACGCCTTGCAGGCGAACATCACGGCTGATGATAAAGGGCAATAAGACGTTGCCGGTGGTGGCCCCGGATAAGACACCGATTAAACTCAACGTGCCGCCAGGGCGCCCCGCGATCAAGGATTGCTTCATGGTTTGGGTACCCCCCAATTCGATCACGTTATCGACGCCGTCGCCACCTGTCAGGTCCTTGGCAATATCGCGGGCGATCGCACCCCATTCAGGGTTGTCGGCATAATTGATGCCGAAATCAGCGCCCAGTGCTTTGGCTTTGACGAGTTTATCATCGGATGACGATGTGATGATCACGCTGGCACCCGCAAGTTTTGCAAACTGCACGGCGAACAATGACACGCCCCCAGTGCCCTGGGTCAGTACAACATCACCCGGTTGCACTTGTCCGTGACGCACGACGGCAGACCATGCGGTCAGGCCTGCGCAGCTCAAGCTTGCGGCTTCGGCATCAGATAAGTGATCAGGTGTTTTGACCAAACCACCCACGGGGCAGATCCGATATTCTTGCAAGAACCCATCCGAAGCACGCCCGCTATCGCTTTCCATCGCGTGATCCGTCGCGCGACCTGCGGGCCAATCCTGGAAGAAGCAGGCAGTGACACGGTCGCCGACGTCAAACGCTGTGACATTGTCACCCAGGGCCGTGATGGTGCCTGCACCATCGGATAGGGGAACAAGGTTTTCTTGTTTCTGGCGAGAACGATATCCCCCCTTGGCGATCAATAGGTCACGATAATTCAATGATGCTGCCCCGACTTTGACCAGGACTTCGCCCGGGCCGGGCGTCGGGACCGGGGCCTCAATCATGGTGAGGGCATCGATGCCGGTGGATGTTGAAAAGACCTGTGCGCGCATGTGATCACCTCAATAAAAAACTGGTGCCAAAAGACTGGGGCCGCGCTCAGAATTTACTGGGGCGGCCCTTCGGTCTTATATCACGGTGATGATTGCCGCAATCTTGATGGTGTGAGTTTAGGACAAGAAGCGGCTTTGATTAGAATTCGGGCACGGCGCTTTAATAATGGTTTCGCCATGATGATGCAGGTTCACCCAGATCCGATCGTTGCCATCCAACCAGTCATAAACCCATGCGTCAGATGGCGGACATACCAATTTCAAATACGAATACTGAATACGCTTGTTGCGCTGATTGATGACTTGCGCATGGTCGTAGCGTGAAACGTGAACATCGACGACGACGTTCTCGTCGACGTAGTTCTTTACGGCCACGGTGGCGACCTCAAGCGCTTCGTCT
>ENA-UOXV01000712-UOXV01000712.1-marine-metagenome-genome-assembly--contig:-NODE-712-length-48259-cov-8.747490_pt1 | contig 48259 bp, 53 predicted proteins | sample MGYA00238165_ERZ766961 | MGnify/ENA primary metagenome ERZ766961 (study PRJEB28924, sample SAMN03173240) | marine metagenome | biome: Marine; feature: Water; material: Subsurface seawater | place: North... | reverse complement strand
GCCGAGTTCGGAATGGGATCGGGTATTACACTTTCGCAATAATCACCAGGCATGAGATTAATATAGTAAAATTCTAATATTGCAACACTAATTAATCTAAATAAATATAAAATTACTTATAAAATTTAGTAAATTTACTAATTATTCTTTGAATTCATTTTCCATAATAAAATCCCTACAGGTAAAAAATAAATAATCGAGATATAATTGTTAAAAAAATTTCCAGAAGGGATAAATGGAAAAGTAGAGATAAACACTGAAACAATTAAACAAACTGTTAAATCGTCTTGAATATAATTCTGTTTTTTAAAAATTTTAAAAATAAAGTGTTTAAACGTTAAAAAACAAATACCTAAAAATATATTAACAAAAATTATTAGACCTAAAATTCCTGTTTCAGATAATATTTGCAAATATACACTATGTGGATGGGTTGTGCATTGATAATTATTTTTATCAATCAACTCAAAATTCTTACATTTTATTCTAAACATATTGGGCCCTGCACCAAATATTTTATTTTCTTTAAAAATTTCATATCCTGTTTTATAAATTCTTTCATATTCGGGTGAAATCAAGTATTTTTTTCCATTATTATTAAGACCTATTTGATCAATTGTTTGATCTATTATTCTACTTTTTGAAGTTGGAATAATATTTGTAGAAAGTATAATTATCAAAATCGAGATAAAATAAGTTGCTAATCTAAAATTTCTAAAATTATTTATTAAAAAAATAATTAAGATTGATGATAGATTTATTATAAAGAAAGCTGTCCGTTCTCCACTTAAAAATGTAAGCACATCAGCAAAAATCAAAAAGAAACTAGAAAAAATATATAGTTTAACTTTATTACCCTTGTAAAAATAAATTAATAGACCAAAAAGAACCGGTAGTAATCTAGATAAATAACTTCCTAAAATAAGCTCATCTCCAAAAAAACTACTCACTCTTGGACCTGGCTGCAACTCTAAACCAATAATATTTTTACCAAAAAAATATTGGATAAAACCATCAATTAAAAGAATAATAAATGAAATTTTTAAAATATTAAAAAATCTTTTTAGCCAAATTTCATTTTTATCTAATATGTACCATACTGCGATTGCAAAAATATAAAACCTAAAATAAAAAAAAGAGCTTTTTAAAGAAAACAAAATATTTTCTGATAATAATGAAGAAGCTACAAAATATAAATTTAAGATTATAAAAAATAAAAAAAAATAATTCTTGAAATATTTCTTATTTAAATAAACTTCTTTGTTGCAAAGAAAGATAATTGATATTAAAGATAAAGAAAGATCAGATAAAAATGGCCCTGATATGAGTGTTAATGGAAGAAAAGAAAACAACCAACCTTGAGTTTTCAGTCTAATATTTTTCATTTCATTATGTATTTACAATAATAATATTATTTATCTAAAATTAAATTTCGCTCAATTCTATATAATCAAAACTTATTAAATCTAATATTTATAAGGGGAATTTTAAATTTTAAAATAATTAATTGTAAACTTAAAAAACAAAAAATCATCAGAATTCCAATAATATTATATATAGTAAACAATATATACGTTGGTGGTTTATGATTTTTAAATTTCACATTAGTTAATTGCATTTGTATAACATGCTCTATGGGTACGATTTTGGTGAAAAATAAATCCTTAAGAATTTCATATTTTATTTCGTCTTCAAATAATTTCTTTATGGTAGCTTCAACCATACTAGGGTCATTGGAAAAGTCTATTTGAAATTCATCTTTTAGCAATCTAATAAAGGTCAACTTATCCTCAATAAAATTTTTACGTTTGACATAAACATTTTTAAAAAAATGTTCGTAGTTAATATTTATATAATGCTCTAAATTATATTTTATGGCAGCATAATCATTTTCCACGCTTTCAATATTTCTATTTGTAACACTATTGCTGGAGAATTTATTTAATTTGGTTTGTGAAGAAATTTTTTCAAATTTTTCCCAAGAAATATCATTTAATTTAGGATATGATAATTCATCAAATGAATTTTTTCTTATAATTCTGTAATCAAACAACCCATCTAAAATTTCATTTGAATAATAATTAAGTGGACCAGAAGAATGTTTTATTGGAGAAAGTTGTACTATTCCGTGAAATTTTGGAATTTCTTTAATAAAGTTAAAATGCATAAAAGCACAAATATTTGCCAAAATAATTAACAAAAAATATTTTTTTTTGAAAACAAGATTTATTGTGGTTTTATTTTTTTTTGACATTTTTCGAGTAGATTATTGTGTATATACATATAAAAAATATTAATACTATTAAAAAAAATGATATTTTGTTGTTATATTTAAGAGAACTTAATTTTATATAAGCACCACAAAATATCAAAAATAATTGAGAAGCAAAAATAGTTAAGCAAAATTTATATGGTTTTTTTAAAAATTTAATAAATACATGAGACAAGTGATTTGTATCACCAATGAAGATGGGCTTCTTCAATGTTGTTCGATAGATAATTACTAAAAAGCTATCTATAGCCAAAATCATATAAAAGATATAGTTCTCAAAAAAACTTACAAAAAAATTTGCGTAACCTTCAAATACATAGCTTTTCCAGAATATTTCATAACCAAGGATTATAGATACTAATGCTATTTGGGATGAACCAATGTCACCCATAAATATTTTTGAAGGAAAAGAGTTAAAATAATAAAAAATAATAAGTGAAAAAAAATAAACTAATGAAATAAGTTTTATATATATATTTAAATCAAAGATATAACTAAAGATCAGAAAGTATAAAAAAATTGGTATATAAAGTGAGGTAAGTGCACCATCGAAGTTATCAAAAAAATTTGTGATATTAAATACCGCTATAAAAAAAAGAATATTTAAAACTATGTCTAAATAATAATTATTTATAAAGTTAACTTTAAATTCAAAGAGAATTAAAAGAATTGAAATTAAAAATTGAAATAAAATTTTAAATTTTGCGGAAAGCAGTAGAATGTCATCTAATAAAGAAAAAAAACAAGTCAAAAGTATTAAGCTGATTATTTGTAAATTTTTAATAAAAATATAATCTTCATAAAAGAAATTAGAAATTAATGAAATGAATAAAAAACTTATTAGAAAACTTATTCCACCTAAATGGCTTTTTGATGAGTTGCCCCATCTGACTAGCCTTGACCTTTTTAAAAAATTGTCATTAGAAATTTTTTTGTAATTAACTAATATCTTAAGTAAAAAGTAACTTATTGATGATGAAAAAAAAAATAATACGATTAATGTAATTTGGTTGGTCATTATTTTTTATAAAAATCAATAATTTTGTCCATTCCTTGTTCTAGACTTATTTTTTTTTTAAAATTAAAGTTTTTCTTTATAAGTCGATTATCTGCTACAAAAGTCTTAATCTCATTAGGTCTTGATGGCTTTTTGTGAACTCTAAAATTAATTTTTTTTTTCTTTAATATCTCAACAATGTGGTTTACTGAATAGGCTTTTCCCGTTCCAATATTAATTTTTCTATAATTCTTCTTACTAGAAATTATATTTTTAAGCACTTCTACAGAATCGTCAATAAATGTAAAATCTCTAGCCTGGTTACCTTTTCCCTCTATAGAAATATTATTTTTTAAAATAGCATTTTTAATAAACTTTGGGATTACAGCATCATCACGCTCTGTTGGTCCATAGGTATTAAAAAAAATTAAGGAAGAAATTTTCATTTTCTTTTGTCTCATTAAAAAAGTGTCAATTAAATATTCTATAGCAACTTTAGATACTGCATATGGGGAATGAGGCTTGAAAGTTTCTTGCTCATTTAGCACATCTTTTTGGTATCCAAATATTTCACAAGATGAAGCATTGAAAAATCTTTTAACATTTGCCTCTAAAGCTGAATTAAGTAAAAAAAAAGCATTTTTATAATTAGATATTGAGTCTTCTAATTTATAAAATGAAGTATCAACACTTTTCCTCGCTGCAAGATGAATAATTGTATGTATTTTTTTTCTTTTTAAAAAGCTAGAATTTAATTGAGATACTGGCTTTATTATGAGATTTTTTGGAGGGCCAATAACAGGTTTAGATGAAAGATCATCAATACCATATACTTTGTATTCATTTTTTAATTTCTTCCATAGTTGATGCCCAATAAATCCGGCTGCTCCCGTAATCAATATATTTTTCATATTTACGTATAATTTTTTATTATTCTATAGAATGAAATAGTTAAATAACTTAAATTTTCAAATAATCTATAAAATACTTTCAAAATTACCCCATCAAAAGAATTAAATAATGAAAATTTAGCTATTAAACTAAATACATATTCTCCCACAAATAAATTCCCAGGTGTAATTTTAGCTACTTCAAGTAAGTTTTGAAAAAAAGAAAAAATCAAAACTAGTTTTAAGTCAAAATCAAAATTTAAAATTAAACATAAAGTTTGAATAATAAAAACTAACAATAAAAACTTGATTATGGAAATAAAAATAATCTTAAAAATAATCTTATAATTTAAGGTTTGTTTAATAGATTTAATCATTTCTGGAAAATTAAAAATTTTTAAATTATTAAATTTTAGTTTCATCAAAAAAAATAATGAAGTAACCGTGAATAAAACCAAATAAATTAACAAGTTAAATTTAGAGTCAATTATTAAAATTGAGGATATTATCAAAAATGTATCAATTAATATCAATACTAAATAGGATCCAACAATTTGATTGATCTTTATCTTAAAATCATTTTTTAATATTATTGTTCTGGATACAAAACCTCCTGCTGGGATTATAATCCCAAGTAATTGTGTTTTTGCAAATAATTGAAAAAAATAAGATACAAAAATTTTTTTTTTTGAAAATATGTTTAATATTGTGATAATCCTCAGGGAAGTAATAAAATTTAATGATAAGAAAAAAATAAATATATATATATAGTAAGGATATATGTTGAGATTATAATTATTATGATAATTATAGTTTAAATATACGTAATATAAAAAAAATATAACACTTATAAAGTATAAAAAATTTATAATAGTTTTAAATTTTATTGAAAAATTTTTTTTTTTAAAATTTCCAAATAAAATTAAGGCTATAAAGTAAAATGTTAATAAAATTTTATCAAAAAATTTTCTTCTAAATGAAAAGGATGATGGGAGTAAATTTATTAGTGAAAATCTGTCTATTAAATTTAATTTTTTACCAGTCATTTTATCTAAATCAATGACTTTTTTTAGAGCATTACCACTCATAATTTCTTTTCCTCTAGATACAAAAGATTTTAAAGATATATTTGCTCCCAATTCATTATTTTCATGTTGCCGATAAAATAAACTTGGCTTATCATCTATAAACCATTTAAAATTTCTTTTTCTAGCATAAGAGTAAATAAGCCAATCGTAATGATCAAATTTTGAAATTTTTTTTTTATTGATAATTAAGAATTTTTTTAAATTATCAGCAAAGAATCTGTTAAAAAAATATGTTGAACCTGGGCCACCTGACTCAAATAAGAAATCTTTTTTTGTTTGTTTTTGGGCTTTATTAATATAGGTTTCCTTTTTATTTGTTAAAGCTATTACTGATGATGAATAAACATCATAACCTTCTTTTATTTTTTTTTTTGAGTCAATAAGCTTATCTTTAAACCATAGATCATCTTGATCTGTTAATGAAATATATTTATATTTTTTAAAATTAACTTTTGTTAATAGATAAAAAAAATTTTTACTTGCACTTCCAAATACTTTATTGTGTTTTAAAACCTTAATATTTTTATATTTTTTCGACAATTGATGACAAATAAATTTTGAATTATCAGAGGATCTGTCCACGCTTATAAAAATATCGAAATTTACTTTTTTTTGTTTTTGAATGGTCTCTATTTGTGACTTTAAAAACTTTGATCCATTAAAAACTGGCAATAAAATAGCAATTTTTTCCATATTATTATAATTTAAAAAAAATTAAGATATGGACTCAAGTAATTTTCTATAATCACTATTCTTTGGAGTCTTCAAAATGATTTTTTGAAATTGTTTTTTTGATATCCATTTCTTTTTAAATGCAATTTCTTCTGGACAGCAAATAGGTAATCCTTGCCTATTTTCTAAATTTTCAATGAAATTAGATGCCTCTAAAAAATTTTTTGGTGAGCCAGTGTCAAGCCATGCTGTTCCTCGTCCAAGATTAATTACTGATAATTTTTTTTTTTTTAAATAAATTTTATTTAGCGAAGTAATCTCTAGTTCTCCTCTTTTTGATGGTTTAATTTTGCGTGCATATTTATATACATTTCTGTCATAAAAATATATTCCAGGAATAGCTAAGCTTGATATTTTTTTTTTGGGTTTTTCTATGATATCTATAGCTATATTTTTTTTGTTCATAATTACTACACCATAGTCTTGAGGGTTATTTACTTTATAGGAAAAAATTGCTGCACCATCATTAGGATTTTGAGATAGTTCTATTAATTTTTTTTCTAAATCACTTCCATGAAAAAAATTATCTCCTAAAACCATCATACATTTCTTATTTTCAATATATTTTTTGGCAACTATAAAAGCATCTGCCAAACCTCTAGGTTTATTTTGTTTAACATATGAGATCTTAACACCTAAATGTTTCCCATCTTTAAGTAGTTTTTTGTACAAATTTAAGTGAGTTGGAGAACTAATTAAAACAATATCTCTTATACCTGCCAACATTAGTATTGATAATGAATAATAAATCATTGGTTTGTTGTATAAAGGCAGAAGTTGTTTTGAAGTAATTTGTGTGAGCGGATATAATCTTGTTCCGAGACCTCCGGCTAATAAAATTCCGACAGACATATTTTATTTTAATAGCATCTTTAAATAATATCTCCAAGACCTAATTTTTACATTAACACTTCTCTGTAAATTACTATTATCAAGTTTTGAATAAAATGGCCTTTTAGCTATTAAGTTAAGTTTATCAGAAGTAATCGAATTTATCTTTACTTTTTTACTCATTTTTTTAAAAACAATTTTATTTATTTCTTTAGCGAAAGAAAACCATGATGTATATCCATTTGGTACCACATTAAGTACTAATTTTAATTTTTTATAATCTTTATATTTGTTTACTAAATGATATGACATATCAGCTAAAAATTTTGTGGATGTAGGTGTTCCAATTTGATCCTTAACAATATTTAAATTTTCAAAATTTTTTATCTTTTTTAAAACTGTTGTTAAAAAATTTTTTTTATAAAGACTATAAAGCCATGAAGTTCTCAAGATTAAAAATTTATTTGAATTTTTATAAATTTCAATTTCACCATTAAGTTTGGTTATACCGTAATAGTTAATTGGAGTATTTTTTATTTTAAGAGGAAAAGATCCTAAAAATTTTTTTTTATAGTTGTTTATGATATAGTCAGTAGAATAATGTATTAAAAAAAAATTATATTTTTTTGAGAGTTTTGCTAAATTTTTTACTGCAATATGATTGACTTTTTTACATATCTTTTTTTCTTTTTCAGCTTCATCTACTTTTGTATAAGCAGCAGCATTTATAACAATTTTAGGCTTTATTTTTAATATTGTTTTTTCTAAACTTTTAAATTTAGTAATATCTCCCTCAAAAGTTTTTGTCTTTTTGTTTAATGGATAAATTGAGAATTTTTTTAAAAATTTTTTTTTTATTTCTTTGCCCAATTGACCAGCAGAACCAAAGATTATAATCCTATTTTTCATCTATCTTCATAATTTTTTTTAATCCATAAATTATGATTTTTTGTACTTTGATTTTTAAGCCACTTGTGACTTTGCAAGTACCATTTTACTGTGTTATATAGACCTTTTTTAAGACTTACTTTAGGTTCCCATTTTAATTCATTCTTTATTTTATCATAATTAATTGAATACCTAAAATCATGACCAGGTCTATCTTTAACAAATTTAATTAAATTTTTACTATTTTTACCATCATTTATAAATCCATCCATAATTTTACATATTTCAAGAGTAATATATAAATTTGTACATTCCTCCGTACCACCAATATTATAATTTTCACCCAACCTGCCTTTTCGTAATATTTTCCATAAAGCACTACAGTGATCTTCAACATGAAGCCAGTCTCTAACTTGGTCTCCTTTACCATAAATTGGAATATTTTTTTTGTTAATACAATTGTTGATGATTAGTGGAATAAGTTTTTCAGGATTTTGAAATGGACCATAATTATTAGAGCAGTTAGAAACTAATATTGGAAATTTAAATGTTTTAAAATAACTTTGAGCTAAATGATCTGCTGATGCTTTGCTCGCAGAGTATGGGTTGTTTGGAAAATACTTATTTTTCTCACTAAATGATTTTTCTTTAGACTTTAATGAGCCATAAACTTCATCAGTTGAAACATGAAGTATTCGAAAATTTTTATTTTTACTATATTCTTCTCTTATAGCTTCAAAAAAAATAGCAGTTTTTAAAATATTATTTCTAATAAAATTGATTGGTTCATAAATTGATCTATCAACGTGTGTGTGAGCTGCAAAATTTACAATAAAACTGGGATTATAATTTTTTAAAATTGAAATGATATTTTTTTTATTGCCAATATCACTTTTTATATTTTTTACTTTTGAATGAAAAAAGAAATTTTTTTTGTTTAAATCAACGTTAATAATTTTATGAATTTTATTCTTATTAAGTAAAGATTTAATAAAATTTTTTCCAATAAAACCAGATCCACCTGTAATTAATATATTCATTTACTTTAATATCAATGAAAGTATTAACAAATTATTTTTTAAAAAACAAATTAATTTTTTTTAGGATTAAAGTTAATTGAACTTATTAAGAATACAGAAATATAAAGTGAAGATCTTGAAAAATTTGGTTCTTTTATCAATGAGCCAATTAAAATAGTAATCCCAAATAAAAAATTAAAAATTAAATACCTATATTTTTTTCTTGAGTTTTGTTTGCAAATAAAATGATAAAAATCCATAATTCTTAATAATATATAAACCAGAAAAATAATTACTGCTAAAAGACCAATTTCAATAATTAATCTAAAAAAAAGTGAGTAAGAGTCCTTAAGAGTTAAGTTTGCTAATCCTACATGCTGCAATTTGTTTCCATATTCAGAGTAAAATTCAAATTCACCAGTTGATCCTAATCCAGTTCCAAACACGAAATAGCTTTTATATAAAGATGCAATTGCTTGATCCATACCTCTAAGCCAACTAAGTAAAGAGACATTTTTTATTTTTTCTGGATCAACTACTGTTAATCTCGATAAAAAATGATTCCCATATTCTCCATTTAGAACATGAAAAACTAATAAATAACCCATTAAACTAAAAAGCATAAGAAAATAAAAGTAAATTTTATAATTAAACTTAAAAGATAAATTTTTTTTAATTGCGAAAAGAAATAAAATAATAAAAAAAGATAAAGAGATAATAAATGTTACTATATGAAGAGATAAAGTTATATATGCAGATGATACATTTAATAAAAATAAGAATAAATAAATTTTTTTTTCAATATTAGATATAAAAATAAAAAAATATCCAATTGCTGCAGCATATAATATTAATCCAGCATAAGAAGGTTCAGCAAAAAAAGACATAGATCTTGCCTTAATGTGACTATTATAATTCTCTGGCCCAATAACGAGAAAATATTCTATCCAAATATGAATACAAATAAAAAATAACAAGATACTTAAAATTTTAAAAATTAAATTCTGATTTATTTTAACACTTGAGGATAAAATTATTATATTAAGCAATCCCACAAGCCATAACAAACTTGCTAAAAATCTTGTTATAGGAGCTTCATAATTTATAATATGGCTTATTAGATAATATGTAATAAAAATTAAAGTACTTAAAATTGCAATTTTTTTTTTTAACTTAAAATTTTTTTGAAAATCATCCAATATAAAAAATAAAAAAATTGAAATAATCAATAAAATAACTGTCCAATCATAAGAACTTGAGGAAATACGTAATGCTAAATTTTGAAATGGAAATAATAAGAAGGAAAAATATATCAAAAATTTATAGATATTATTTTGATTTATATAAAATCTTTTCATAATTAACTTTCTAAATTAAAAAAATTATTTAAATCTTTTATAAATTTTTTTAACGAATAACTTTTCACCACCTTTAAAGATCTTTTTTTTTTTTGATTATAATTATAAAATGATTTTGAATTAAGTATATGCAAAATTTTTTCTGCCATATCATAAGTATTTGAATTAGGTATAATAAATCCATCATTTTTTTCAGTAATGACCTCTTTTAGGTTTCCTACATCAAAAGAAACGACTGGGGTACCACAAATTAATGACTCCACTGGAATCTGTGGCGCAGAATCAGCAATAATTAAAGGTGGTTTGTTCTCATCAATAACTAATTTATTATTCATTTTAATTTTCATTTTAATTGATTAATATAAGTTAAATTCCATATTTTAAAAAACTTAATATTAAAAAATAGTAATTTAAAAATGATAGTTAGATAAATTTATTATCTTAGTAAAAAAAATGTTAATGTTGCCATTATGAAAAAAAATTATTCAAAAATAATAAATGAAATTGCAAAAATTAGGTCCAATAACAATGTAAATTGGATGGATTTACTCAAATTAGCTTTTAAACTAGATCCAAAAATGCATCAAAAATTATGAGAAAAATTAATTATGATAACAAAAAAATATCACAATTACTTAATAAACTTAGTGAATAATTTTATTATTTTTCTTTAGTTTGAATGTCAAAAATTAACTCTAAATTAATGGATGAGAATTAAACTTATCTTTAAAGATTATGAATATTAAAATGAATAATTTATCGCCAATAGCTGTCTTTGCTTATAATAGATTAGATCATTTAAAAAAAACCATTGATTCTCTTAAAAAATGTAATTTGTCTAAAAATTCCAATTTAATTATATATCTAGATAATTATAAGAAGGTTACTGAAAGGGATAAGGTAATGAATATAAGAAAATATTGTCTTAAAATTAAAGGCTTTAAAACTATAAAGCTTATTCAGAGAAAAAAAAACTTAGGTATGTCAAAAAATATAATTTCAGGAGTGGGTCAAACTTTAAAAAAATTTAAAAAAGGAATATTTTTAGAAGATGATATGATATTGGATAAGTATTTCTTAGAGTTTATGAACTATTATTTAGAAGTGTATAAAAATAATCATAAAATTTCATCAATACATGGATATTCGTATCCTACTAATAAAAAACTTCCAGATTACTTTTTTTTAAAGGGTGCAGACTGCTGGGGTTGGGCAACTTGGTCAAGAGCATGGAATATATTTTCAAATGACAGTAAACATTTACTGTCAAAAATAAAAAAAAAAGAACTGGTGAAAGAATTTAATTTTAATAATAGTTATAATTATTTTAAAATGCTAAAACAGAATCTATTAAAAAAAAACAAAAGCTGGGCAATTAACTGGTATGCAAGCTGTTTTTTAAAAGATAAGCTAACTTTGTACCCAGGAAGATCTCTAGTTCATAACTTTGGCAATGATTTAAGTGGTACTAATTGCAAAGAAACAGATGTCTTTAATGTTAAATTAAGAAACAAACCACTTAAATTTACACAAGTTATGACTTTGGAATCGGAATATGCTAAAAAAGAGTTTGAATTTTTTTTTTTATCAATAATGAGCTTAAGAAATAGACTTATGAGATATTTTGGTGTTTAAATTTTTAAGAAGTATTTTTCATTTTTACAAATATTACTCTGGCCCATATAAATCCTGGATATTGGCTCAAAGAAAAAGTATTGGATATAATGACAGAAATATAATTAACAAAGTAAGAAAGTCTGCATTAATTGCTAAAAATTCTAAATCTAAATTTGAGATCGATTCCTTAATATTCTCTAAACCTTATAGAAATATTAAATTTGAAAAAATACTAATTAATTTAAATAAAAAAAAAAAATTAATTAAAATTATAGATTTTGGTGGCTCTTTAGGAAGTACCTATTATAGGTATAGAAATATATTCTCTTCTCAAAAAAGGATTAAATGGTCGATAATTGAGCAAAAAGTTTTTGTTGAAATTGGAAAAAAAGAATTTAAAGATAAAAATCTCAATTTTTATTATAATCTAGAAGATTTTATAACAAAAAATAAAAACGAGCAAATTGACATATTTTTGCTTTCAAGCTCTCTACAGTACATTAAAGACTACAAAAAAATAATAAATAAAGTCAATAAATTGAATGCTAGTTATTTAATAATTTTAAAGACACCAATGAGGTTATCTAAAACAAATGGGATTTATGTAGAAAAAGTTCCAAAGCAAATATATGGCACTTCGTATTCTTCTTGGGTTTTTTCAAAAGAAAAATTGATAAATTCGTTTCCTAATTACAAATTAGTTCATGATAAAATTGTGAATCCACGTATTTTTTCTGTATATTTTCATGATCTATTTTTTAAAAAAAATGATTAATTATTTAAAATCAAAATTAATTCAGCTTTCATTAATACCAAATATATTTTGTATTTTTGAGCCTTTTTACTTAGCAAGATATAACCTAAAAAAAAATATAGAGTCATTAGCAAATAATATCAATGGAAAAACGCTTGATGTGGGATGTGGGGCTAAACAATATGAGAATATGTTTAAAAAAACTTCTGATTATGTTGGTATTGAAATAGAAACTGAGCTTCAAAAAAAAAGAAACATAGCAGACTACTTTTACGATGGAAAAAAAATTCCATTTGATAATGAGAGTTTTGACTCAATTTTAACTTTTCAAGTTTTTGAACATATATTTGAACCAAAAGAATTTTTATCAGAAATTGCAAGAGTGCTAAAACCAGGTGGACATATTCTAATTACAGTGCCATTTATTTGGGATGAGCACGAAAAGCCATATGATTTTGGTAGATACTCTTCGTTTGGAATAAAATATTTATTTGAAACAAATAATTTTCAAGTAATAAAATATAAAAAGTCTACTGTCGGGGTTGAGTGTATATTTCAATTAATAGTAGCAAGCATTGAAAAAAAGATTTTTACGAATTTTATTTTTTTAAATTATTTGATTAAACTATTTATAATATCTCCAATAAATTTATTGGCCATAACATTAAATCTAATTATTCCCAAAGACCATGACCTGTTCCTTGATAATGTTCTGTTAGCAAAGAAAATTAAATGAAAAATTTTTGTACATTATTTAATGCAAAATATTTGCCAAGAGGCATACTTCTTTATAAATCACTTCAAAAAAATGTTAAAAATTTTCATTTATATATTTTTGCTTTTGACGAATTAACTTTAAATTATTTTAGTAATAAAAATTATAAAAATATTACAGTAATTAGCCTCTCTCAATTTGAGGATGAAAGTTTACTTAAAATTAAAAAGACAAGAACACCAACTGAATATTTTTGGACTTGTACGGGCTCTACTTTGATTTACTTATTTAAAAAATTCAATTTAAAGGATTGTATTTATGTAGACTCAGATTTATTTTTTTTTTCATATCCTTTAAATTTTTTTAAAAAGTTTAAAAAATATTCATGTGTTATCACAAAACATAATTATGCTAAAAAATATGATCAATCAAAAACTAACGGAATATATTGTGTTCAATTTTTGTATTTTAAAAACAACTTAATTGGAAATAAAATTTTAGAAGATTGGAGAAAAAAATGTTTGAGATGGTGCTACAATAGAATTGAAAAAGGTAAATTTGGAGATCAAAAATATTTAGATGTGTGGCCTAAAAAATTTAATCAAGTTTATGTATCCGATCATTTAGGCGCAGGTTTAGCCCCGTGGAATTTAATAGATTATAACTTTTTTAATAAGAAAAAAACTCTCTTTATAAAAAATAAATTTACTAAAAAAAAATATGAACTTATCTTTTTTCACTATCATGATTTAAAATATTTTAATAAATATTTTTTTTTAGGTGGCTATAAAATAAGTATAATAGCTTACTTAAAAATTTATAAAGACTATAAGTCACTTTATTTAAAAGAAATAAAAAAACTTAAAAAAATAACTATATTTAAAGATTTTAACTTTGCAGACAATTCTGGTGTAGGAAAGATGTATATTATAAACCTTATAAAAAAAATCTTGTATTTAAAAAATTTAAAATTTATCAAATAAACTAAATGTCTATATTTAAAAGCTTATCATTTATACTTTTACAAAATCAAAAAAAACTTTTTTTTTTCATCTTTTTTCTAATAATTTGTGCAACAATTTTAGAACTATTTGGCGTTGGTTTGATATTGCCAATTACAGGTTTAATTTTAGATCCCGAATCTTTAAAAAATTTCCTGAAAATTGGATATTTATTTGAAAATAATTTTGATTTAAAAAGTGATACCTTTTTCTTTTATGCAATTGGATTTGTCTTATCTGTTTATATTTTAAAGAATACCTTTTTAATTTATTTCAATTGGTCGCTAAGTAATTTTGTTTTTAAAATTCAACTAGAACTATCAAAAGAAATGCTCGAGGGTTATCTTAAAATGCCATTTTCATTTTTTTTAAAAACAAATTCTTCTATAATAATAAGAAATATCGTCAATGAAGTAAATATCCTCACAAACACATTACAATCAGTAGTCATATTGCTTTCAGAAATTTTTGTTTTTTCAACTATTTCAGTTTTACTTTTAATTATAAATACAAAAGCTACCATTATTATAGTTTCAATTTTTGGATTTTCTGCTTTTGGTTTTTATTTAATAAATGACAAAAGAATAAAACAATGGGGAGTCAATCGACAAGATGCAGACTCAGAGAAAATAAAATATGTTCAAGAAGCAATAAAAGGTATTAAAGAAATTAGAGTTTATAAATCAGAAAATTTTTTTTTAAACAATTTTTATGAAAACTGTAAAAGATCATGTGAGATGGCAAAAAAAATTAATTTTCTATCAAGCATACCAAGGCAGTGGTTTGAAATTTTAGCTGTTTTTACATTTATGGTTTTGTTCTATATTTTAAAACAATCTAATTATTCTGGAAATGAAATAATTGGAATGCTTGCACTTTTTGCAGCTGCATCATTTAGATTAATGCCCTCAATAAATAAGATTTTAGCAAGTGTACAATTAATTTTGTACAATTTGCCAGTAATTAATTTATTAAATGAAGAATTTAAAAATATTAGATCTACAACAAAACTACCTATTAAAAAAATAGAAGATATAAAATTTGACAATTTAGAAATAAATGATTTGTGCTTTGAGTACGAACCCGGAAAACCAATTTTAAACAAAATTAACTTAAAAATTAAAAAAAATGAAGCAATTGGAATAATTGGACCAAGTGGAACTGGAAAAACAACTTTTATAAATATATTAATGGGTTTAATAAAACCACAAAGTGGATCAATATTGATAAACGATAAACCTTTGGAAGATCAAATAAACTCTTGGCAAAATATAATGGGATATGTATCCCAAAATATTTTTATGCTTGATGATAGTATTTTGGTTAATATTAAATTAAATTCGCTAAGTTACGACGAAAAAAAAATGGACAATATAATAAATGATGTAAAGTTAGACGATCTTTTAAAAAAATTAGAAAAAGGTATTCATGCTAAAGTTGGGGAAAGTGGCTCCAATATTTCTGGAGGTCAAATGCAAAGAATTGCAATTGCAAGGGCCTTGTATAAAGGTAGTCAAATTTTAATTTTTGATGAACCAACTAGTGCATTAGATGAAAAGCTAGAAAAAGAAATTTCAAAACTAATAGAAACGCTAAAGAGCAAATATACAATTATAGTTATTTCACATAGACCAGAAATTTTAAAATTTTGTGACAGGGCTTTAAAGTTACAAAATGGGGTTTTTGTTAATAGTAGTATTCAAAATTAAAAATTAATTATCTTAATATTTAGGATTTACGAAAAACAAGAAATTGAAGATCTTTATTTAATAAAGTTTTACATTTAGATAAATAAAATATACTAGTACGATTAAAATATTTAATACAATGAGCAATATCAACAAATTAAAACTAATCAATCTTAATAATTATAAAGAAGTAAATGGAAACTTAATTGTTATTGAGTTTAAAAAAAAAAAGTTTATTCCAAAAAGAATTTTTCAAGTTTATGCAGGCGCTGGAAAAATAAGAGGAAAACATGCACATAAAAAAAGTCAACAAATTTTAATCTGTAATTTCGGTGAGATAGAAATAAAATCTACCGATGGAAAAATAAGTAAAACCTTTACTCTTAATAAGCCAAATAAAGCACTTCTTATACCTCCAATGATTTGGTGTGAACTTAAATACAAAAAGAAAATATCTATTTTGACTGTAGTGACAGACTCTTTCTATAGTGAGAGCGATTATATAAGAAATTTTAATAAATATTTAAAAATTAACAAAATTTATAACTAAAATTTATGAAGATTTTATTAACTGGTGGTCTCGGACACATAGGATCATATTTTATTGAAACGCTCACAAAAAAAAAAAATATAGAATTAGTTGTTTTAGACTCTCTAAAAACTCAAAGATATTCATCTCTTTTCAATTTTTCAAAAAATTGTAAATTTATTTTCATTGAGGAGGATGTTAAGAATTTAAGTAAGTTAAAAGATAAATTAAAAAAAATAGATATTGTAATTCACTTAGCTGCCTTAACTGATGCGGCAAGTAGTGTAGGCAGGCAAAAAGAGTTTATAGATAATAATTATAAAGGTACTTTAGAGGTAATAAAGTTTTGTATCAAAAATAAATCTAAGTTAATTTACATGTCATCAACAAGTATTTATGGAACACAAAAAAATATAGTTGATGAAAGTTGTACCGATGAAGACTTGTTGCCTCAAAGCCCTTATGCAATATCAAAATTTCAAGAAGAAAAACTATTATTAAAAAAATCAAAAAAATTAGGACTAAGAATGATTATATTAAGGCTTGGAACTATTTTTGGGGTCTCAAAAGGTATAAGGTTTCATACTGCTGTAAATAAATTTTGTTATCAGGCAGCCAAAGGCGAAAAATTGACTGTATGGAAAACGGCATTAAATCAAAAAAGACCTTATTTAGATATAAAAGATGCATCTAATGCTTTGTTGCATATAATTAAGAATAATATGTTTGATAATGAAATATATAATATTTTAACAAACAATTTTACAGTTAAAGATATAATTTTGAATATTAAAAAATACTCACCTTCAACAAAATTTAAATATGTTACCAGTCCTATAATGAATCAATTATCTTACGAAATAAGTAATAAGAAATTTATTAATAAAAAATTTAGATTTAAAGGTAATGTTAATTTGCAGATAAAAAAAACCCTTAATCTATTTAAGCATATTATTAATAATAAGAGTTAAAGGAAAAAAAATTGAATAATAATTTTCCAAAAATTACTATTATTATTGCCACATATAATTCAGAAAAAACAATTAAACATTGTTTAGAAAGTTGCTTGTCTCAAAATTATAGTAATAAAGAGTTAATAATCGCTGACGCAAAATCTACTGATGGAACTATCAAAATTATCAAAGAATTCAATAGTCCTGATTTGGTTTTTTTTTCAGAGCATGATAATGGAATTTATGATGCTTGGAATAAGGCAATTAAGATTAGTAAGGGTGATTGGATTTGCTTTATCGGAAGTGATGATTTTTGGATATTTGATGATTCAATAACAAAACTAGTTAAAAAAATAGATAACGAAAAAACAAATTTTGTTTCAGCAAAGGTTAAGGTTTATAATGCATTAAAAAAAAGCTTTTTTGTTATGGGAAATAAGTGGAATTACAAAAAACTATCAAATAACATTAATATTGCTCACCCTGGATCTTTACATAGAATTGATTTAATTAAAAAATATAACTTATTTGATAGTAAATATATTATTGCTGGTGATCATGATTTTCTTATTAGATCAGGTAAAGATATAAATGCAAATTTTTTAGATTTAGAAATAATTCAAATGCTAGATAGCGGTATAAGCAATACCAAGCCCGTTTTAGCATTCTACGAAAGTTTTAAAGCAATCTCAAAATCCAATGATTTTGGAATGTTAAAGGGGGTTATTTTTTTTGTAAAATCATTGTTAAAATTTTATATAAGAAGATTCATATGGAAAAAAAAATAGTTATTATGGCTCATAATATTAGAGAAGGTGGGCCATTAACGATTCTTAATAATATCCTTAAAATTATAAAAAATCATAAAAAAAGTAATTTTATAATTTTTGTGCACAAAAAAAAATTATTAGATCAAAATAAATTTTCTAATAATATAAAGATTATACAAATACCAAACTATAAAAAAAATTTTTTAAAACGAATTTATTATGATTTATTTTTTTTTCCTAACTTTTCTAAAAGTCTAAATATTAATTTATGGATCTCACTACAAGACACTATACCAAATATTGTTGCAAAAAAAAAAATTATTTATTTTCATACTCCAATTGGATTTTACAATATGAACTGGAGAGAAATTTTTTTTGAACCAACTAATTTTATAAGATCTTATTATTATAAATTTGTCTATAAACTTGCAAGATATAGGGAGTCAACTATTATAGTTCAACAAAATTGGATAAAAAAGTCTCTTAACCAAAAATTTAAATTTAAAAAAATACTTGTAAATAGGCCCTATAATTTAGAAAATATTAAAATAAGTTCAAAAAAAATTATAAATAAAGAAAAGATTTTTTTTTATCCATCGCTTCCTAGATTTCAAAAGAATTTTGAAATTATTATTCTTGTTTGTAAAATTTTAAAAAAATATAAGTTTAAAGTATATTTTACATTTAAAAAAAATGAGAATCGTTATTCACGCTATATTTTTAATTTATCAAAAAATATTCCTCAAATTTACTTTATTGGTAGAAAATCTCATAAACAAATCTTGAGTCTTTATCAGCGTATTGATTATTTAATTTTTTCATCAAAATTAGAGACTTGGGGATTGCCATTATCGGAAGCTGCGCAACATTCAATACCTGTATTAGCTCCTAAATTACCTTATGCACAAGAAACGTTATTAGGATACAATAATAAGCATTTGTATAATTATAATTCCAATAGCTTGTTAAAAAAAATGAAATATCTGCTAACAAACAAAATAGCTTCAAAAAAAATAAATAAATTAGAAAATTCAAAAAGTAAAAAAAAATTTGAAAAATATTGGAATGAAATTTTTAATTAAAAAATACATAAAAAGATTTGTTTATTTAAATAAGATTATGTCATTAAAGAAAAAATTTAATTTTCTTAACCAAAAAAATATAATTCTTGTTGGATCAGGGCCTAATTTAGATGAAACAGTATTTAAAAATAAAGAAGATATTATTGTATCTTGCAATGCTTCTGCAGGAAATGTTAATAAATTAAATTTAGGAGAGGTTAAATTAACAGTTGTTGACAACGAGTTGATTGATAAAAAAATTGCATTTGAAAAAGATGTTAGAAGTAATATTATTAAAAATGATGTTCTTAAAAATTTAAACTTAGGGCATTTAATTTCAGTTCAGTCAAATCACTCTAAAGACATTGATCATGAATTGCTAAAAGCTAATATTCAATCTTTTACTAAAGTTGATAAAAATATGAGAAAAATTATTATTGATAGCGTACTTGGAACATCAATTATAGATAATGATAACACTTCATTAATTTCTACAGGAGTTTTTTCAATTTGTTTGTGTTTATATTTTGGAGCAAAACAAGTTATTTTCTCAGGGTTCACTTTATTTAAAGATGAAAAAGATCATTTCTATAATGAACCTCAAAATCAAAATAACAAATTAAAATTACTAACTAGAAATCACAGTTTAGCAGATAGTGTCACTATTGGACTTTTAAAAATGAAAGGGTTTAATATTGAAGCAAGAGATAAAGATTTTTATCCTTTAATGAATAACTGGGGAACAAAATTATGAGATTAATGGTTACAGATGGATGTAGTTTTTTTGGATTTTTTTCAAATTATTCATCCACTGCTTTTTTACATTAATTTTATTTTTTCTATTTTTTTCTGCATCTAAATAAATAAAAAGTTCTGATGACTTTGCCAAATGATTTTTTTTTAAGCAAGCTATGGTTTTTTTTGTATGTTCTGGTCTGCTATAAAAAAAAGTACAATTGGTGCTAAATTCAAATTACCCATTTTATATTTTTTAAGATTAATAATTTATTAATTATATTATATTCTACTTATAATCTAAAAAAGATTTAATAAGATTAATTTCTCTTTTATATTCTCCATTATAAGGAATGATCTTTGTTTTTAACTTTACCAGTATAAATAAAATATGGTTATGATTAATAAGTATATTGAAAATTAATAATCTAATATTTTTAAAAAAACTCTCAATTTTGTTTACTTCAACTTTTGTTCTTCTTTTAGTTAAGATATTATTTAATATCTGTTTCGTTTCATTGATATTTTTTAAGTTATTCTTGGTTAGGATTAATCGCATTAAAACATTAATAAAATTTTCGTATGCTAATATATCTTTCTTTATCGTGGAATAAAAGGATTCAAAATTTTTACCTACAGTTTGCATTTCCTTATGCTTTTGATGGAGCAAGTATAAAGATTTATTAAAATAAACTTTTCCAGATATTATTAGATAATAAGTTATGAAATTTTCAAAAATTTGATGATTATTAATTTTATTAATGAGACTTTCTTGAATAGCTTTTTTAAAAATATTTTTTCTCACAATGCAATGCCAAAGACCATGCGGACAATTACCAAACTCTTTTAATCTTAATATTGTATCTTTTTTTTTGAAACCAATTGAATGGAAGAGTTTATCAATACTATAGATGTCTCCATAAATACTTTGTTTTTTATTAATATCATTTATTGAAAAGTCATAAACATCTCCTCTCCCACAACTATAATCTTTATTCTCATCTAAAAATTCAACTATCTTCTCCAATGACTCTTTTAAGATAAAATCATCATTAGACATCATGCATAAATATTCTGTTTTTGTTAAATAAATTGAGCTTTGTATCTTCTTTTGATAAGTTTCAATCTTATCATCATAGGGAAATTCTGGTAATACCAAATCAATATTTGGAAATGACTCTTTTGAAATTTTATATCTTTCTTTAATTTCACTACCGTCAGCAACTATAATTTTTAAATCTTTTAGATATTTATTTGCATAAGTTAGCCATCGCTGAGTAAATTTTGGTCTTCCTTTAATTAAAAGAATTATTGTCAACTTATCTTTTAGCATTTTAGTTTTAAAATGCCTGAGACATCCAATTCAGTTATATCAGCCTCTATAAACCTAAATTTTCCATTTTTTGGTAAATTAAATAATGAAAAATATCTTTGTGTCACAAGTGAGTCTATGGCAATTATATTTATATTTTCAAATTCAGATGGCAAGCCTCTTAAAAGAAAAGAGCCTATGTGGCCTAGAGCTCCAGTGATTACAATATTCATTCTTTAATCATTAAAAAATTGACTAATATTTTGCTTTTAAATATCCATCCGGATGACAAGTAATTAATATTTTTTCATTAATACTTTTATCAATTTCAAATCTTTTATTAGTTTTTAAAAAATTTTTCATAGCTGTTTTTGGGCTATTTCCTGGCCCCCATGGTCTTAACCTATGCTTTTGCGCCGGTGTGTCTTCAACTATTGTATCACCAACTATGATATAATTTCCTTTACCTACAAACTTTGTATATATTTCTAATTCTTTTAGAACATGGTCGTGGGAATGATGAGAATCTAATATTATTAAATTTTTTTTAGAATTTTTTATAATTTTCTTAAGTTTATTTACTGTATCTTTATCTGTGCTACTACCCTCTATTAAAGATATTCTTTTTGAAATTTTACCTTTATTCAATAGTCTTTTTCTTAAATCATCAGGAATATAAATATCTATACCTATAACTCTATTTCCAGAATAAAGTTCTAATAAAGAAGCACCAAACAAAAGTCCTCCTCCCCATGCAACTCCTACTTCAATAATATTTTCTGGTCTTGTTTTCCATATAATGTTTTCTAATGTAATAATATCTTGAGGCAAATTTAATATTGGTTCGCCCATCCAAGAACTTTGATGAACCCACCTATGCTTATCAGCCTCAACTAAAACTTCTTTTGCTTTCTTTTGCAAATTTAGGTTCTTGTACATTTTTTTTGCTGATTTTGAATTTAACTTGATAAATTCTTTTTTTGAAATTATTTTTTTTTTCATTTAGTTTTATTTCGTCATTAATTAAATTTTGATAATACTGAAGAATAATAATTATTTATCCAGTATGTTGATACCTTAGTTGTCACATTTTCTAAAGCGAAATGTAAGATTTTATTATTTTTTTTTGCTAAATTTAAAAGTTTTAATCTCAAATTTTTATCCTTTGGTAAACAAAGAATACTACTTATCAAAATATCTTTAATAGTTGAGTTTAATATATAAAATTTTAAGTTAGGATAATGATCTACCCCATGTATTTCTGTCTCCTCAATAATATTATAAAATAAATTTTTTTTAGCATAAAATGATAAAATCTCTCTTTGTATAGAATGACTACAATTTTCCATAAGTGGATTTCTTTGATACATAAAAAAAATGCTCTCTTTATGCCTAATTTTTTTTTTAAAATAGCCTTGAAACATATCATTTAATGATTTTATTCCTGAACTTTTTCCTTTTTCTAATATTCTAAAATCAAATGAAATTCGATTTACTAATGAAGTATTTTTTTTAGTTCCATGCATAGTAAGAGTGTGAAAGAATAAAATCTCACCATATTTCATTATTTGTGGGCTAGAAAATTTTTTAAAGATCTTATTTGCATCTTTTATATTCATTTTTTTTTTTTTAAACAAGTCCATTAGTTGAATTGATTTTTTTTTATTTGATATCCAGAGTGAATTTTCTTTATTTGTATTCGTCATTGGAACCCAAACATTAATAACGTCTTTACCATGTCCATACATACCATCGTTATGATATTCAACTGATTTTGAGGATGCTTTATGTATTCTAAAGCTTGGTATTTTTTGATAATAAAAATTCTTAGTATCAAACTTTTTAGATAAAATTTTTAATAATTTTTTATAATTTTTTATAAAATTCTCTGTTCTAGTGAAATCATATAATTTTTTATAACAATTCGGAAGAGTATTTTTTTTTATAAAATTATCAAAATTTTTTTCATCTAAAAATAATAATAATTCTTTTTTAATATTAATGATTTTTTGATCAAAAATTATTTTTTCACCGTCAGTTATTTTTATAGGCATTAATTTGTCTCTAATTTTTTTTCATTAACAAAAAAACTTTTTTTACTTAAAATCATTTTATTTATAAAATATTCAACATTTGAGTTTTTTTCACTGACCTCTAAGTGTGTTAGTAAATTCTTCTCTTTTTTTTTATGTAAATAAATTTTATTTAAGAAAGTAAAGCCACATTTTAAATGAATATTAATTGTAACTTTGTTAAAAGATAAAACTCTTAAATATGTCTCATTTAAATTCAGATAGCTAAAACACCATCTTAATATTGATCTCTCAGCATAATAAATTAGGTCTTTATGTCCACCGTGATTGCCTCTCATCATGTTATCTAATTCGCCATTATGATCTGTAACATCTGCGATACCTATATGACCAATAAGATTTTCCTCTATATCATAAATTAAAAAAAAAAGTCTCCCTTGTTCTTTTATTGAAACATTTTTTAGATAATTTAATGTTAAATCAATACTTGGCTCAAACTTAGTTAAAAAAAACCGCATAGCTCTTTTTCGCCATCTAAAAATTTCATTCACTACATAATTATTTTTAAGAACCCACTCACCAATCGGTACCAACTTTCCAATTTCAATATTATTGTTATCAAATATTACAACACTTTTTTTAAAGGCATCATCATAATTATCTTTTTTGTATTCTTTAATTTTAAACATTTTATCTTTTAATATATTTTATTTTTTCGTTTATTATATCTTCAATTGTAAATTTAGGTTTCCACTTTAAGTCTTTTTTTGTTTTTTTCGAATTCATACTTACTATCGATGGTTCAAAGAAATTATTATATTTTTTGTATATAATTTTAATATTTTTATTTTTTAAAATCAATTTAGATATCATTTGAGATAATTCTTTTAAAGAAATCGGTTTTGTGCCTATAATATTATATATGGAGATACATTTTTTAAATTTTCTAAGAGCTTTTATATTTGCAGATATTACATCATTAATGTGAACAAATGAAATTTTGTGTTGTGGATTACCATAAATTTCTATTTTTTTCTTGAATAAAGCATTTTTTACCATTTCTTCTATAACGCCAGGAGTATCATGTGCCATTACTCTTGAGTATCTAAAAATATCTACAGATATTTTATTTTTTTTTTGCCATTCAAATAAGTATTTTTCTGCAATTACCTTTGATAAACCATAATAATTATATGGATTTGGTTCGTTAAATTCATCAGATTTTTTTTTGTCAAATTCACCATAAATTTGTTCTGTAGAGTCAAAAATAAATTTTTTAACCTTTGAGTTTTTTACTAGATCTAAAATTTTAATCAAATTTTCAAAATTTATTTTCATATATTTTTCAAAATATTTTAGATCAATGCTTTTTGGGCCACCCGTTACACCTGCCCTATAATATATGACATCTATATTTTTTATTGCTTGTTTTATTTTTTTTTTTGATCCAGCATCAGCCAAGAAAAAATTAGTTATATTATTTTTTGATTTAAGATATTTAGGAGATTTAATTTTATCAAAACAAGTAATCTTATATTTATAATCTAATGATTTAATTAATGAAGTACCAAGGAAACCTGAGCTACCAATAATAAGAATGTTCATATTTTTTTTATAATTTCTTGAATTGTACTATCTAATCTTTTGACCGCATTAGAAGTATATATTGAATTAATTTTTTGATTTGAAAATAAGTGATCTTTTTTTATACTATTTTCATTAATTTTAACTAATTTACCTTTATATTTAGGAAAGTATTTTAATATTTTTTTTACAAAAAAATTAATACTTATAAATTTATCTGTTGATAAATTGAAAATACCTTCTTTATTTTTTATTATTTTTTGTAATGCAATTGATAAATCTTTGGTGTGTAGTAAATTTAAATTAATCTTATTACCATTAATTATTTCTAAATTTTGATTTTTTGATATTTTAAAAATTATTTTTTTTATTAATCTTTTATAACTAATATTTTTTGAATAAATATACCCAAATCTTACACATAAAAATTTAATATTATTTACTTTAGAATAAATACCAAAAATTTTTTCTTGAGTATATTTAGTAAGAGCGTAACCAGAGTCAGGATTTGTTTCAGATAATTCATTTATCTTTTTTTTAATACTACTTCCATATACGGACATGGATGATGCTAAAATAATTTTTTTAATTTTAAAATTTAATCTATTAAGAATTTTGATTGGAGAATAAACATTTATTTTCTTGCATTCACTCCATTCTGAATTTAATTCTGAAAATGGTACTTGACTTGAAAAATATATCAAATAATCGATTTCTTTTTCTTTTATTTTTTCTAAATTTTGAAATGTTGACTCATTGTTAAAATCTATATAAATATTTTTTAATCCACTTATTTTATTTCTTGATATATTATAAACACTATTTTTTTTTGACAAATCATGTACTAAATGCTCTGAAGCTAAACTTGTAGCACCAAAAAAAAGAATTTTTTTATTTATCATATTTTAATGCTGTTTTTATCTGATAAATAAGATTATTAACATTTATAAAATTTTTCTGTATATTAAACTCTTTTCTATTAATGATTAAATCTGTTTTAAAGTTACTAATATCACCTATTTTTTTTTTATTATTTAATAAATTTAAGAATAAATATTTTGGTTATTTATTTTGGGGACATTATAAAAGTCCTGAAGATATTTTGAAAATCTCTAAAAATGATGCATATTTAACTCCAGCTCAACATAAAGAAAGTTTAGATAATTTTTTAAATGAAGAGGAAAAAGATATAAATTTTAATTTAAGAAATTTAGTTTTACCTCTTTTTTTATCAGATAAAGAAAATCTAAATTTCAATATTCTTGATATTGGAGGAGGATTTAATTCTTGCTATAAGTACATTAAATTTTCAACTCAAAAAAAAATAAATGTTACTGTTTTAGAAAGAGATGAAATTGTGGACTCTATTACTAAATTTTACAAAAAAAATAATGATATTTTATATTTAAGTAAATTACCTCTGGAGCCGAAAAAATATGACATATTATTTTATGGATCTTCTTTTCAGTATTTTTTATACTTTGATGATATTGTTAATAATATTTTGTTAACAAAACCAATATATATTATTATTGCTGAATCAGCTTTCACAAATAATGAAGAAAACATTTTTTCTTTTCAAGTAAATATGTATCCATCAATGATTCCTTATAAGATAAATTCACTTGAAAAATTGAAAAAAGAATTTGACATTTTAGGATACAGTTTAATTTTTAAAACCAAAAGAAAACTTGGAAAACATAAACATATCGATAAAAACAAAATTTTTGCTGCAGATTTAATTTTTAAAAAAATTTAGTTTTATAAACTTTTACTTTTTAAAAAATTATCATAATCTCTAATATATTCTTTTTCATCATATTTTGCGTCACACAGAACTGTAAGTATTGATTTATTTTCAATATATGTTTGTTTAGACCAAATATTTGGTGGAATTAATATTCCTTTATTTGGATCTGTTAGATTAAAAATTTTTTTTTCATTTCCATCATCACATTCAATTTTGATTTTACCAATAGTACAAAACATAATTTGGGAATGAATTTTGTGAGAATGCTCTCCTCTAATGGCTCCACTAGGAGCTATAATTTGAAAAATTCTTTTTATTTCAATAGGCAAATAATCAAAATCTGTAGGTATTAACATTCCTTTTGTATTGTGTTCAAATAAAGGTAAATTGATAATCTTGATATCGTTGATTAATGTTTGACCCATATTTATCTATTATCAATTAATATTTCTTTTAATTTTTCAGAGTAAAAATCTAAATTATCTTCATCTAAATTTAATGCACAGGGTAAATTAACACCTTTTCTAGATATTTTATAACTGTTCAGGTTTAAACTTTTATAAATATTTTCTTCATTAAATGCTGGTAACGAAGATAATGGATAAAAAAAGGGTCTTATTGGAAGATTAATTTCATTCATTGCTTTTAACAGACTGTCTCTATCAAGTTTATGAGAATCACCTAAAATTAGTGCTGTGGCCCAAACACTATTATAAGTTAAGCTATCTTCAGGATTAAAGTAAATATCCTCAATATCTGATAACCTTTCTTTAAAGCCATTCCATATCCACCTCTTTTTTTCAACTAACTCATCTATCCTTTGGAATTGTGCAAGGCCCAACGCAGCTTGCACGTTAAAGGGCATGTATTTATATGTAATTTCTGTATTAAAATATGTGCCTGGCTGCCTTCCATGATCGCGCAGAAATTTACATCTATCATATAACTTTTCATCATCTATCAAAAGCATACCTCCTTCACCTGTAGTAATTGTTTTTGTTCTGTGAAAGCTAAATGTGGAACCTATACCAAATTTTCCAGCTCTTATTCCATCATATTTTGACCCTAGTGCCTCTGCAGAGTCTTCAATAAGAAATAGATTTTTATCCTTACACAGCTTTTCAATTTCTTTATAATTTGGCATATTTCCATAGAGATCTACAACAATTACTGCTTTAGTTTTTTCTGTAATTTTTTCCTCAATAGTCTTTGCAGATAAGCACCAATTATTTTTATCAATATCTGCAAAAATTGTTTTTGCTCTAAGATAGGTAATTCCAGCAACTGAACCTACCCAAGTGCAATCAGGAACTATTACTTCATCATCATCTTTAATTCCTAAACCTGTTAGCAGCAAATGTAATGCGGTAGTACAGTTAGGTGTCATTAATGCAAATTTTCTATCATGATACTTGGAAAATTCTTTTTCAAATTTCTCTACATAGTAATAAGCATCTTTTCCATACCAGCCATTTTTAAGTGCATCCATAACGGTGTTTACTTCATGGTCTGTTATAGAAGGACCCGCCATATAAATTTCTTTTTTATTCATAATTAAAATTTATTAATTATATTTACGATTTTTTTAACTTCACTTATTTTAAGCTCAGGATAAATTGGTAATGAAATTATTTTATTAGATATTTTTTCTGTAATAGCGAGATTCTTATTTTTATATTTATTTAAATAAAAAGGTTGTAAGTGAACTGGTCTTGGATAATGAATTCCAGCATAAATACCATTTCTTTTTAAGTATGACATCAGTTTATTTCTATTAGAACTGATACAAACATATTGATGAAATACATGTGTGGAATTTTTTTTTATTTTAGGGGTTTTAAGTAACTTTTCATCTAAATTTTTTGAATAAAAGTCAGCAATTTTTCTTCTTTTTTCATTGTCTCTATCTAGTTTCTTTAGTTTAATTCTTAATATTGCTGCCTGAATTTCATCTAATCTAGAATTTCTACCAAAACAATTACTATCAAATTTCTTTACCCAGCCATATTCTCTTATCATTTTTATTTTTTTTTCTAGAAATTTTTTATTAGTTGTAATTATACCTGCATCACCAATAGCACCTAAGTTTTTGGTAGGGTAGCAACTAAAAGTTGCAAAAATACCAAATGATCCTAATCTTTTTCCCTTCCACAATGCGCCATGTGCTTGTGAAACGTCTTCAATTAGATAGATATTTTTTTTTTTACAAATACTTTTCACCTTATCTAAATCAATTGATTGTCCGTAAAGATGGACACAAATTACTGCTTTTGTATTTTTATTTATAGCTTTTGAAATTTTATCTGAATTTATTGTAAAATAATCTTCTTCAATATCTATTAAAACTGGATTAGCACCTGTAGATTCTATCGCAGAAACTGTTGCATTAGCTGTGTGAGATACAGTTATTACTTCATCTCCATTACCAATACCCAAACTTCTTAATCCTATCTCAATAGCATCAGTCCCATTAGCAACACCAATAGAATACTTGGTGCCAATAAATTTAGCGAATTCATTTTCAAAACTGGAAACTTCATTGCCTAAAACATACTGCTTAGAGTTTAGTACCCTAATAATCGACTTTTGTATTTCTTTATCATAACTTAGGTATTGAAAAAACGGGTTTGAGCAATAAATCATTATAAAATTTTTACATTTGGAACGTGCGTAATCCACTTCCTATTATTTTTATAAGTGAACTCCTCCTCTTTGAGCATAATTTCTTTCATATGGTTCCATGCAAAAAGGAATGAGTAATCAAATTTACCTTTGTAAAAATCTTCCATTGAGACAATTGGAATGTGCTTTCCAGGTGATCTTTTCCCAATTTTTATTGGAGTTGTATCACATATTGCACTAATAAGCTCCTCTCCAATTTCACAATAATTTAGAATTGTAGTGCTCTTAGAGGTTGCCGCATAACCTATGATTTTTTTATTTTCATCTTTTAATGTTTCTAAAATATTTAAAAGATCTTTTTTTGATTTTTTGCAATTCGTATCAAACTTTTTAAGTTTATCAAAACTATCTAAGCCCTGTTCTTTTTCTTTATCCATTATTTCTTTAACAGTGTCAGAAACTTTATAAACATTCCTATGTGCTAGCACATACCTCATTGAACCACCATGCGTTTTTTGAGGAATAAGATCAATCAATTCCAAATCATATAGACCAAATAAATAATTTACAGAATGAGCTGAAAAAAGGAACACATGTTCATCATAAATTTGATCGTAAGAAGTTTTCTCAATTATATCACCAAGGTAAGGATCCTCAAAAATAAGTTTTCCTGTATCAGAAAGTAAATTTTTTATATTTTTAGCTACATTTTTAATATTTGGGATATGGCACATTACATTTGCTGAAAGGAAAAATTCTGCTTTGCCATAATCTTTTATAATTGTCTCAACAGTCTCTTCACTAAAAAATTCATTAATAGTTTTTATACCTAGTTTTTCTGCCTCCTTAGCTACATTTAAAGATGGCTCAATACCAATATTTGGAACTCCATTATTTTGAAAATTTTGAAGCAAAATACCATCATTGCAACCTAACTCTACCACCAATGAATTTTTTGAAAAATTGGTTGACCTGGCTACAGACTCATAGAAAGATTTAAAATGCTCTTTCATGTGATTTGAGGTACTTGAATAAAAGGCATAATTTTCATGAAACATAATATCTGGAGAAGGTTGTTCTGTTAATTGAAACATTTTACTTTCTTCACAAAAACCAACACACATATTAAAAAAATATTCTTTTGAATACTGGCTTTCATTTAAAAAACCATTGCCAAGAGGTTGTTTACCAAAGTCAGTTATTATGCTTAATGGTTTGTTAGATACTCTACATTTATAATTGTTCATGTTTGCTCCATATTTTTACAACATATTATTCTAAAAATTGATCATACAAATAGTGAATAATATTAAGAAAAATTTTAGAATTAAAATCAACATTAGATATATTAGTTTCATATACAACATGATTTAGGTTTTTGTCATTAAAAATATTTTTGCTCAGACTCAATCTGACCTTTTTTTTTTGCAATCCAATATTAGACGCTGAATAATTATTTACATAAAGTATAAGATCTGAAATTTGTTTTTTTGTAGGTGAAGACCAAGTTTCTTGAGATAAATTCATTATTAATGATTTGAAATCGCTTTTTTCTGACCAACAACTTAAAAAATTATAATTATTTTCCCATGGTCCCTTTTTCCACGCTATCACAGGCTGACCAAGATATGTCATCTCCTCTGCTATAGTTCCAGTTCTTGTAAAGACATAAAATTTTGCTAATTTTGATAATAAAACAATTGAAGAATTTTTATTTAAAAAAATTACTTTTTTATCGTGAGAATATTTCTTTATTAATTTTTCAATTACAATTAAATTTCCCGGATAGTTTATAATATCAACATTTGGGTGGGTTTTTATATAAACTTTATCAATTTCTTTGTTTAATAGGCAATGATCTATTGTAAATATTGTCCACTCATATAAATCCTTAAATTTATCTGAATATCCATCATCATATACCGCGTCATCAAAATTAGGAGTAAATACTATTGAATTAATTTTACTATTTAAAATATTTATTTCAATATTGTTTAAATCATAAATTTTATCATTTGTATTATCATTTCCAAAATCTTTTTCTAAGAAAGTATCGATTGTTTTTTCTGGATTGAAAAGTTTATTTTGGAAATACTCATGATAAACATTTTTTGAGTTTTTATAGATATTCGGAACAGGAGCTTTATAATTTAAGTTTAATTGTTCTAAATTTTCTAAAATTCTGAATTCTTCAAATTTATTTTGTACATCAATAATCTTAACATTTTTTTTTAAAATTAATTTTCTTAACCAAATTTGATGGATATACCAGGGCTCAGAGGGAACGACATATACCTCACTATAATTATTAAGATTTAAATAATCTGATAATTCACAATAATAAACACCACGAACTAGATTAAAAAATAATGCAAAGCTACCCGTTAATTCACCTCCACATTTTATAGAATTTGCTCTTAAGGTAAATGAAGCAACTAGATCTCCAATATTAACATTTGAATAATTTAAGCTTAAAAAATTATAGGCTTGAAATCTAAAATTATCAAAATATGAAAGATAAATCTTTAGAGATTTTATAGTTGATTTAAGAAATATAAAATTTTTAATCAAAAAATTAAATTTATACAATTCAATATTCATTTGATATTTTTTATAGCTAATTAAATATTTTTTTCCTCTAAATATAGAATTAAAAAAAGAATTTTTGTTAATATTTTTTTTTTTTTGGGACAAGAGTTTATGCAGAATAATAGTTAATCTTTTTAAATTTGAGTCTTTACTAAATTTTGAATCTATAATTTTTTTTAAAAAATTAATAAAAAAATTTAAAATAATTTTTGGAAAAAAAATAATTAGATAGCTCAATAAAAATTTTAAAAAAGAAAATAAAGTATATACTTTTGGATTAGGCAGTAGCCTTAAATCAATCTCAAATAAATCATTTTGATTAATCTTAAGTTTGTATTTATTAAGCCACATTGAGGCAGTAATTAAATCAAAGATAGTACCTGCAAGTGGGTATGCAGTAGATAATATTAATATTTTTTTTTTCATTAATTAATCAAAACTATGTGTATTTATTAATATAGGTGAATAAAAAGAAGCAAACCCTTCTTTAAATAAAGAAATAGTCCTTTCTTTGTCGGTAGGTTTTATTTTATTTGTATCAAGACTTTTTCTTCCCAATCTATAAAATTTTAAATTTCTTTTTTTCATTTCCTCAATGGCTTTTAATTGAACTAATTGACCTATCGGTTTATCAAATAGCGATCTATTATAAGCAGCTACCGCATATTCACACTCATCTTTACTTAAAAAAAATAAACCCGTACCTACTAGTTCATTATCTTTATTATACGCACAAGATAAAAAAGATTGCTTTTTTTCAATTGAATCAAATAGAATTTGCCAACTTAAATCTGACCTTGTTTTATAACCTGCTGAAAGAAAATGAAGTTTCTTAAAATCATTAAAAATTTTAGGATCATTTTGTTTTATTATTTTACATTTCAGCTCTTTTTTTGCTTTAGTAATACTTGATTTTAAACTTTTTCGAGATTGTCTCAAAATCTCATCTATATCAGGTGAAAGATCTAAATACATATCATATTCGATCTCCGTTTTTATTACATCATTCAAAGCAAATCCTGCCCAACTACAAATAGATTTTGAATTCAAAAAAGTAGATTCACTGAATAATTTTTGATTTAAAAAAGTTTTATCGCTCAACAAAAATATTGTTTCCTTGTATATTTTCTTCTTCAACTTGTTGTTAATATTTTTGGCAAAAACTGGATGAAACATATTTTGTGAAAATGACTTTAACTCGTAATGTTTATTGTTTAAATTTAAGCTGATTGGCCAAATTGCTAAAAGCTTTTTTTCATGAAAAAAAATCATTGAAATATCTTCACAATTTTGGTCATTGCCATTTAGTATTTCAAATTGAAAATCTAACCATAAATTAGTATATTTGATTGGCACATAATCCAATTGACCAAGTGACAACTCCCACATACTTTTACTTTGTGATCTTAACACAATTTCAAAATCACTTTTTTCTATAAAATTTTTTATTAAATCATTTGTCATTTAATTAGATTAATTTGCGTAATTTAACTTAATTTAATGCTTTTTTAAGAGAATTAATTACAAAATCTTGTTCTTTTTTGGATAAATTGGGATAAATCGGAATACTGATTATTCTTGAGCAAAAATTTTCACAAACTGGATAATCTCCTTTTTTAAATCCAAGTTTTTTGTAATATGGATGTAAATGAATGGGAATATAATGAACGTTTACACCTATATTTTTATTTCTTAGATATTTGAAAACTTTTTTCCGTTCTATTTTATTTTTAGTTTTAATTACATATAAATGAAAACTACTATAATTATGATTTTTTATTACAGGCAATTCTAAACTTGTTGACTGTAATTTTTTATTATATCTTTTTGCAATCTCATTTCTTTTTTTTACAAATTTTTCTAAATCATCTAATTGACTAAGTCCTAATGCTGCATGAACATCACTTAATCTAAAATTAAAACCAAGAAGCTGTTGTTCATAATACCATAAATTTTTACTTTCATTTTTATTTACCATTTCATTTTGATTTTTTGTTATTCCATGTGTTCTAAACATTAACATTTTATCTTTAAGCTTCTTACTATTAGTGGTTGAGATACCTCCTTCGCACGTGGTAATTATCTTAACAGGATGAAAGCTAAACACAGTAATGTCTGACCATTTACAACTGCCTACTTTTTCTTTTGAATAATTTGCACCGAGTGAATGAGATGCATCTTCTATAATCTTGAAGCCATATCTGATCGATAATTTTCTTATCTCCTTTTGATCGGTTGGTTGTCCTGAATAATGAACTGGTATTATAATTTTTGGCAAAATATTATTTTTTTTTGCATTAATTAATTTTTCTTTTAATTTATCTAATGAAATATTCCCTGTATCTGGATCAATATCTACAAAATCTATTTTTGCTTTACAATGTAAGGCACAATTAGCTGATGCAACAAAGCTGTTTGGAGACGTCCACAAAAGATCATTTTCTGAGAGTCCAAGAGCTAAACAGCTAATTAAAAGTGAGCTTGTGGCACTATTTGAAGCAACAGCGTATTTTACTCCTACTTTTGATGCCAGGCTAGCTTCAAATTTATCAAGAACTGGGCCTTGAGTTATAAAATCAGATTTTAAAACATTTATAACTTTCTTTATATCTTTTCTACTTATGCTTTGTCGACCGTAAGGTATCATTATTTTGATGTTAAAATTTTTCTAATATCTTCTTTATTTAAAAAATGTTTATTATTTGAAGAACTGTATTCAAAATCTATTGGGACAAAAACACCCTTTTCTCCCAAAGAATCAGTTTGATAGGAATTTTTAACATACTCTATCTCTATACTTGGTGTTATTACAAAATGATTTTTAAACTCAAGTGTAAGATGTGAATCATCTGCTGGACACATAACCTCATGAATTTTTTCACCTGGTCTGATGCCAATAATTTTATGATCTAGGTTTGGTGCAATTGCAAATGCAAGGTCAGTAATTTTTATTGAAGGTAGTTTTGGTATAAAGATTTCCCCACCAATCATTCTTTCAAAGGATTTTATTACAAAATCTATTCCTTCGTCTAGAGAAATCCAAAATCTTGTCATCCTTATATCGGTAATAGGAATATATTTTTTATTTTCACTAATTAGTTTCTTAAAAAATGGTACAACTGACCCCCTAGAATTAATCACATTACCATATCTTACAACTGAAAACTTTGTTGGATGATTAAATCCAGCCAAAGTATTGCCTGCAATAAATATTTTGTCTGAAGCAAGTTTGGAAGCACCATACAAATTAATTGGATTTGCTGCTTTATCTGTAGAGAGAGCAATTACTTTTTTAACATTATTATTAATTGCTGCTTTAACTAAATTTTCTGCACCATTTACATTTGTTCTGATACATTCCATAGGGTTATATTCTGCCGTAGGAACTATTTTTAATGCTGCAGCATGCACAACAAAATCAACATTTTTCATTGCCATCAGCAGTCTTTCATAATCTCTTACATCTCCAATAAAAAACCTCAAATTGCTATAATCTTTAAATTCATTTTCCATATCAAATTGCTTCATTTCATCTCTAGAATAAACAATTACCTTTTTGGGCTTATAATTTTTTAAAATATTACGAACGTATTCCTTGCCAAAAGAACCTGTTCCACCAGTTATTAAAATAGTTTTATCTGTAAACATTTTTATATTTATTTAAGTTAATTTTTTATAATTTATTATTTATAGCGATATTATACATAGAATAAATCTGCCAATTTGATTTCTAAGCCTTTTTCGTCTTTGTTTGAAATTATTGGTTTTTCTATTAATGGCCAATCAATATTTATATCTTTATCATTCCAAATAATTGTTCTTTCATCATTTTTTGAGTAATAATCTGTAGTTTTGTATAGAACTTCAGTATCATCAGAAAGTGTTAAAAAACCATGAGCAAAACCTTCAGGAATCCACAATTGATGATTATTTTCTGAAGAAAGCTCTACTCCAACCCATTTCAAAAAATATTTTGATTGTTTTCTCAAATCAACTGCTACATCAAAAATTTTACCCTTAATAACTCTTACTATTTTACCCTGCGGTTGTTTAATTTGATAATGAAGTCCTCTTAAAACATTTTTTTTTGAAGAAGTATGATTGTCTTGAACAAACCTCTTTAATCCCACAAAAGATTGAAACTTATCTTCTCTAAAACTTTCACAAAAAAAGCCTCTTTCATCTTGGTGAAATTCAGGCTTGATTAAAACTATATCAGGAATATTTAATTTTTTAAAATTCATGTACAACTTTTATTCTATAGTGTCTGATTTAATTCTTTTATACTTCCATTAACAAGCTCGTACACTATATCACAATTTTTTAAAGTATTTTTTCTATGAGCTATTATTATCATAGTCTTATCTAATTTATTTATTATTACAATTAATTTATCTTTTTTTCCTCTACTAATGATGCTTGCAACATCTCTGAAATTAATTGATCTAATTTTATTTTAGGTTTCCAGCCTAATTTTTTTTGTGCCTTTGAAGGATTTCCTAAAAGCTCATTTACTTCTGAGGGACGATAGTATTGTTTGTCAACCTTAATAATTGTTGTATTTAATTTAAAATTATAATTAGACTGTCTTGTTATACTTTTAACTATAGCTTTTTCTTGTAAACCTTTGCCAACCCATTCAATTTCTATACCTAATTTTTTACATGTTAATTCAACAAATTTTCTAACCGTCGACTGAACTCCTGTAGCAATCACATAATCATCTGGAGTTTTGCTTTGCAACATCATCCATTGCATTTCCACATAATCTTTAGCATGGCCCCAATCTCTTTTTGAGTCTAGATTCCCTAAGTATAAAAATTTTTCATTACCTAATGCTATGTTTACAAGGCCTCTAATAATTTTTTGTGTCACAAAAGTCTCACCTCTTCTTTCTGACTCATGGTTAAACAAAATACCATTACATATAAACATCCCATATGACTCTCTATAATTTTTACATATCCAATATGAAAATAGTTTTGCTACCCCGTATGGGCTCATAGGATGAAATGGCGTTTTTTCATCTTGTGGAATTTTCTGTACTTTTCCATATAATTCTGATGTAGACGCTTGATAAAACTTTATTTTCTTTTCTAGTTTTAAGTTCCTTATAGCCTCAAGCAACTTAAGTGTCCCCATAGCATTTACCTCAGCTGTATAAATTGGAATTTCAAAACTTACAGCAACATGACTTTGTGCAGCTAAATTATATATTTCATCTGGTTTATACTTTGCTATAATTCTTGTTAAACTATTAATATCTGTTAAGTCACCAAAATGAAGAAAAAATTTTTTCTTTTTTTCATTTGGATGTTGATAAATATGATCAATTCTTTTTGTATTAAAAGATGACGACCGTCTTTTAATAGCGTGTACAATATATTTCTTTTTAAGTAACAGCTCGGCAAGATAAGATCCGTCTTGACCAGTAACACCAGTAATTAGCGCTACCTTACTTCTTGTTTTTTTTGAATTTTTCTTCATATATTTTTTTTATACCTTTTTGCAAAGAAACCTTTGGTTTCCAACCAAGTTTGAAAATCTTATCAACATTTAATACCTTTCTAGGTGTACCATCTGGGAAACTAGCATCATATTTAATTTTCAAATTTATATCCATTATTTCCATAATTTTGGTAGCTAATTTTTTAATTGAAATTTCATTTCCAGTTCCAATATTAATTAAGGATCCATTATACTTTTTTTTCAAAATTAATATACAAGCTTCAACAAGATCATCGACATAAAGAAATTCTCTTTTTGGTTTGCCCGACCCCCATAATACAATTTGTTTTAGTTTATTATTTTTAGCATTGTAAATTTTTTTCATTAATGCAGGAAGGACATGAGAGTTTTTTAAATCATAGTTGTCATTTGGTCCATAAAGATTTGAAGGCATAACACTTATATAATTTCTATTTTTATACTCATTCTTTATGTATTCGCATAATTTTATTCCTGAAATTTTTGCTAAAGCATAAGCCTCATTTGTGGTTTCAAGGGCACCAGTTAACAAGGATTTTTCTTCAATTGGTTGTTTTGCATATTTTGGATACACACAACTTGAGCCTAAAAAAAGTAATTTTTTAATATTTGATAAATGACATGAATAAATAATATTATTTTGAATTTCTAAATTTTCATATAGAAAATTAACTTTATTAAGGTTATTAGCATTGATTCCCCCTACTTTAGCTGCAGCTATTATAACTATATCCGGTTTATTTTTTGAAATATAATTTTTAACTTTAGAAAAATTTAATAGATTAAGTTGATTTCTTTTTGGAGATAAAATTCGTTTATAATTTTTTTTTTTAAAAATTCTTACAAATGAACTCCCAACCATACCTGAGCTGCCTAGGATTAAAATTTTAGAATTATTTTTCATTAAGTTTTTTTTCAACACGCTTTATGTCTTTTGGAAAATCTACTGCAATAGAGCTAGATGAAACATTAATCATTTTTACCTTAACATTATTTTCAATAAATCTAAGTATTTCTATATCTTCATTTTTTTCTAATCGTGATTTTTTATTATGAGGTATTTTTTTCTTTAAAATATTTTTTGGAAATGAATATATGCAAACTTGTCTATAGCCATCTTTATAAATTTTATTTTTTGAACCAGGTAAAGGTGATCTACTCGCATATAAGAGTTCTTTATTTTTATTAAAAACAATTTTTGGAACAGCAACATCATCATAATCTTTTTTGGATTGAATTTTAGTCATAGCATTTAAAACTAAATTTGGATTTTTTTTTGCCTCTTTTATAACAGTCAAAATATCACTTTTTTTTATTAATGGCTCGTCGCCTTGAACATTAATGTAAAAGTCGGCTTCTACTTTTTTGGCAACTTCAATTATTCTATCTGTGCCAGTTAAACATTTGCTACTTGTCATTATGTAAAGCATCCCAATGTCCTTGCAGTGATTCGCAATTTTAAAATCATCTGTTGCTATAATAATTTTTTTTTTAGGTAAAACTTTAGCACAAATCTCCCAGACTCTATTTATCATTGTCTTCCCAAGTATTTTTGCCAAAGGCTTTCCTGGAAACCTTGATGATTTATATCTTGCTGGTATTACAATTATAAAATTTTTAAGTTTTCTTTTTATCAATGCACTATTTCAATTTCTAAAGGATAAGATGTTGGTGTTATCGATTTAATTTCTAATTTTTTTTTAACTTTATTATAACAATTTATTGTACTAATCATTTGTTTTTGTAAAACTGGATCATCATATCCATCAAAACCAGCAACTAAAATTTTTTTTGCTTTACCCATATTAACTAATGATAAAGCATAACTGAAAGCTAAATTATTTGGCGTGTATGAATAATTTTTGTAAAAAGCAAATTTTTTTGCTTTTATATTTAATCCATAATTATATATAAATTTATCAAATAAATGAATATTTGGATCGTCTTTGTAAATTGACTGACATATATAGATCGGTTTTTTTAGCTTAGAATAATTTTTCGAATCCATCATGTATCTCGGTTTATTAGCAACAATAATTCCATGAATATATTGATCTAGTTGACTAATATAATTCAATGAGAGTATTAAAACGGATTTTTTTTTTGAGTATTGAATAATATTGTTTTTATATTTGGTTATATTTGATCCACCTCCCAAAATTAATACTGTTTTGTTCTTACACCAATTTCTAGCATTCCATTTACCTTTGTTGATATTACTTAAATTTTTTGACATCAGCCCATTTATAAAATTTTTATTGTAAGAAGTGCTTGGAATATTTTTAATGTGTTCTATGGTTTTTAAGATATCATTTTCATCGTATCTTTGATCTGAAATCATTTCCTGAATGTATGAAGGGTGAATATTATTTTTTGCAGCAAGATAATAATATAAACTTTGTCCCCATTGATATTTATCTTTTAATTTTCTAAATTCTATTGAGGATAATAAAAAGATTTTATCCATTGTATATTTATTAGAAAACCTATTGTTAATTTCAGACAACAAGATTTCTGTTTCAGCATTTCCCGCTCCTCTACCCATTCCATTTATAGTAGAGTCAACCCATTTTACCCCACAATCGATAGCTACGAGTGAATTTGCAACTCCATTACCCTTATTATTATGTGCATGAATTCCAAGATCTGCTGACCAAAACTTTTTAAAAATTTTTGTGATTTTTTTGACATCATTTGTATCCATATTACCAAGTGAGTCTGCAAAATATAGGACGTCAATTCCCTCGAGTTTATTAAGATATTTTAGAATTTTTTTTATTTCTATTTCACTTTTGTTGGAACATTGCATTATATTAATTGCAACCTGATAACCTTTTTGACGAGTAATCTTAATTATATTTTTAAGACTTAATGCATCTTTAAAATGAGTTGCGAATCTTACTAGTCTAACTGGTGATTTTTTTTTATCATTTAGCAGGATGTCTAAAGTTTTTTTGATACCTATTTTATTTTCTAAAACTTCTTTTGTATCAATCATAATTGCAATTTTGGATTTAATATTTAGTTTTGAAATAAAGCTATCCGATGAATATGCGAATGAACCTATAAAATTTTTACTGGGTAAACTTCTAAAACCTATTTCAACATAATCAATTTTTGAAGAGTTAATAGCTTGAACATATTTCTTTACTGTTGAACTATCAAAATCCCAATTATTATAGTATCCGCCATCACGTAATGTGCAATCTAGTGAAATTATTTTTTTTTTGTCTGCGTTCATTATAATTTAAAACATTGTTGAATATCCCTCTTCAGTATAAGGGGATACTAGATCTATTAATTGAGGGTTTTGATCTAAATATTTTACAATTTCTTTAACGGGGATCATTGGCGCAAATTTTTTAAAATTTAAATATATATTTCTGCAGATTACCAGGTCTTCTGGATAATCTACAGTTAATCTTAAATCTTTTCTAATTAATTCATTGGGTGATTTAAAAATTTTTGATTTAAACTTACTCATATTTTCTCGAATATATAAATGACAAAATTCAGATCTATGTTTTCTGTCTCCATTTTTATGAGAATATTGAAGTGCTTTTAATTTGGTTATAGACCAACCAATACCGTCAATTAACTCATCTTGAGTTGAAAAATCTAGATCATTTTCTATATAATAATTCCAACATTGCTCAATTTCTTCAAAATACAAAAAAGGACACTCACTTGTTATCCTAAATATATCTGATGCATCTGTGTGCTCGCCACCTTGTATTAATCTTCCCAGCACATCTATTTCATCTCCAAAAATACATTTGATATTATTTTTTTTAGCAAATATTTTATAAATCAAATTTTCTTCTTCATTTGATACAGCTAAACAAATATCATCAATAAAATTTAATGTTTTTATACATGAAACAATGTTGTCCAAAATTGTAATATTATTTTTAATATCCAAATTTTGTATAGGCTTACCATATAATCTTGAGCCAGCATTCCTACAGGCAATAACCGCAACTAATTTTCGCATTTATTATTTAAAATATTGTTTTTTTAAAACTTCATTTGCCTTGATTGTTTTATTTATTTTTTTTCCAATAACTAAATTAATGTCTTTAATGCCATTATTTTCAGACGCTCTTTTTAAAACAAGATCTTGATATTTAATTATTGTTCCTTTTTTTAAAATTTTAGCTGTTAATACGTGTCTACGAATAGTATTTCTATAATTTAATTCCTCTTTACTCATTCCAAAAAAATTATTTTTTAAAGGATTACCCAGACTTAAAAAGCTTTTGCGCAAAGAGTCACAAAATATTTTAAAGTCTTTTGGGTATAGGGCTGTTTCCGAGTCCTCTAATTTTTTTTTTGTTTTTAATGTAATGTGCTTTTCAATATATAAAAAACCAGCTCCAACTGCTGTTGCAGGTATCATATATCTAAGCATTGAATTTGAATGAACATGATCAGCAAATCCATAAGTTATGTTATTTTTAAATTTTTTTGATAGTGTTTCTTTAATTGAATTTATTCTATTCAGTTGATTTGTTTCAGCTGGTGTGGGGTAATTTTGAAAACCAAACATCAAAATGATGTTTTTTTTCTTGAGTTTATTTAGTGCAAAAATTATTTCATTGTAATTTGCACCACCAACACCAAGAATAATATTTTTAATTTTTGACCTTGATAGTGAGACCAGTAAACCATTATTATTAATATCTGTCGGGTGGATTTTAACTGTTTTAATATTTAATTTTTCACACAACTTTAAACTTTTATTTCCAAAAATATCAAATTGTAATTCTATATTATTTTTTATTGCAATTTTTTTTAAAGATTTCCACACAGCATCTTTAAACTCTAGAGATTTAAATAGCTTATAATGAACATAATCTTTTGTACACAACTCATCCGCGTAAACTAATTGATATTTAATAGAGTCTGATTTGGCATTAATTGCTGCATTTAATAATTTTTTTGCAATATTATGTTTCCCCTCAAATCCTTGAGCTGCCTCTGCTATAATTTTTAAATTCAACATATATATCTTTACTAATATAGATTATTTTATTTAATAATATAAATAAAGTATCCAGTAGCAAGCATAAAATGAGGTTGCTTTGCATCTATAATCATAATCTTTATTCAAATTATACTTTCCACTTAATTGGGTTTTTCAATTTTTCGTTAACTGTAAATTTTGGAAAGTAAATTTTTTTTGAAGATTTGTAAACCTTACATATTTCTTTTAAATGTTGAACAGTATCCACTCCAACTATTACCTTATCAATTTCTTTAATTCTTTTAACAAATAATAAACAAGCCTCTAGTGCAGTTATATTTTGGTTATTTAACCACCTATCCCATTGATCAAAAAAATTATTTTTTTTGATGGGTGAATTTTTAATGTGTTTATAATTTAATAACAATCCTTGTAAAAAGATTGACCTTACATGAATTTTGATTTTTTTCTTTTTTAATAACTTTAGATAGTCTTCTTTCATAAAATCTCTATTAATAATTGATAAAGGTAAATTAACTAAATCTATTTTAAATTTTGAAATAATTTTATTTAATTCTTTGACTGTATAGACCGAAACTCCAAAATTTATTAAGTATCCTTCTTTTTTTAGTTTTTGGATTGAGTGAATTATTTTATTACCTAGTTTTCCTCTTAATTGGTTTGGATCATGAAGGAGCAAACAAAAGATTTTTTGTACCTTTAGTTTTTGACAGGATTTCTTTACTTGATTTTTAATCCAATTCTCTGGGCTTTTAATTGCATAATTAGGTATTTTAGGCAGTTTAGTAACAATTGAAAATTTACTTAATGAAAATTTCCCTAAAACTTGTTCACTTTTTCCATATCCAATTGCTGTGTCTAAATTCTTTATTTTATTTATATTACAAAATCTTATTATTTTTTGAATTTCATTAAACTTAACTTTTCCATTAAAATTTGTAATACCATAATTAAAGCCAAACTGTGCTGTTCCAATTGAAATTTTCATTTTGAAATATGATTATACTTTTCTTAAAACATCATTTACAATTATATTATCTAAAGATAATTTTTTTGGTCTCATAAAATCTATCTTTAGGCCAATTTTATCAACTATTTTTCTATTTTTTTAAACTATCGGTTAAATGATGAATTTTTTTAAAAAGTTTTGATTTTTTTAAAGCATTTATTGGATGCGATATAATCAGTTTTTTAAAAAAAAGTTTTATATTTTTTTCTTTAATCCTCATTGAACAATTTCTTGCAGGAATAATTGCCAATCTATTAATGTCCATCTAGTTAAGTCTCTTGAAATCTTGATGTGCTTCCTCAACTTTAATTTCTTTAATTGGGTTTTTAAATTTTGATATTTTATTGAATACTTTGTCAAGTTCATTCAAATATCTATCAATAATTTTTTTTGTATGAGACATTGAGACATAAACTACATTACTTGCCAGGTATTTCTTCTTTAACATTTCGTTTGAAATAAATGTCTTCAGTAAATTATTATTTTTAGGAAATTTAAATTGTGGTATTGATTTTAATCCAAATATCTCAATTTCTACATTGTTTTTTTTTGAAATCTTATTCCAGCCATCCATAATGTATTTTCCATTATTCTTAATTGTAATCCAAGTTTTTTTTTCTTTCATTACTTTGAGTGTTTCTAATCCAGCAACAAATCCAATTCTTTCAGACCAAAATGTGCTACTTAAAAATGTATCTTGAGCTGCTTGCATTATTTGTTTCTTGCCCAATACAGCTGTTATAGCGTATCCATTTCCTAGTGCTTTTCCATAGGTAATCATATCAGGTAAAACTTTATGTTTAGTATGAAGGCCTCCATATGTCTCTCTAAAACCTGAAGTACACTCATCAAAAATTAATATAGATTTATATTTAATTGTTAATTTTCTTACTTCTTTTAAAAAATTATTTTCTGGCTTTATATTTCTTTCTACTTCCATCTTTACAATTCCAACTTTTTTTTTCTTTAATAAGAATTCCAATCTTTCTAGATCGTTATATCTAAATAAAAATATTGAATCTTCTAACGCTTTATTGACACCTGCTGTTCTAACATTGTTTGCTAAATGATAATTTAAATTCTTTTTATTTTTTAAATTTGATGCCAAATACCAGTCGTGCCATCCATGATAGCCACACACTGCAACATTTTGTTTTTTTAAATTACTTGCTGCTCTTGCAATTCTAATCGCTATTGCATTAGCCTCTCCACCAGTACGAGCAAATTTAACCATATCTGCCCATTTATTAATTTTAATAAGTTCAGAAGCTAAATTTACCTCATCATATGAATTTAAAGTTGATAAATTCCCATCTTTTATAACTTTTGAAACAGCAGCGTTAACTTTTTTGTTTCCATATCCCAAAACATTAGTGCCAACGGCAAAAATCATATCCACATATTTTTTATTTTTTATATCCCAAACATAGCAATCTTTAGTTTTTTTAAAATAAGTAGGCCAATTATTTGGCAAAAACATTTCTGGTCGTTTCGAATATAAAAGATTACCGCCTGGTATTAATTTGATTGCTTTGCTCCAATATTTATTCATTAAAATTTAATATGATTTAATTAATTAACACTCATTACATGAAAAAAATAACTAACCTAACTTTTTTAACAAATCAGAAATTTTCTTATCGTCATAGTTAATTTTTCTCATTATTTTGGATGCACTTTTTGAGTCCAGCTTAAATGCTAACCTTAAGATATTCATCCAATTAACATTATTTTTTGATCTTATTTTTTCGATTTTTGATATAATTGTAAGATATTTGTTATTTGATTTCATGAGGACTATATATATAAAAAAATGATGAAAATACAAATATTAATTAGCAAATCCTCATGGGCAAATAACTATAAAAAAGAAATTCTTACTAAGCTTAAAAAATTTTCTAATGAAATTAAAATATTACATAATCATAAAGAATTAAAAAGTAATAATGATATAAATATCATATTTAGTTATTTTAAAATAATACCAAAAATATACCTAAAAAAATCTAAAATAAATTTAATACCCCATGAATCAAATCTTCCAAAAGGTAAGGGAATGTCACCTTTGACTTGGCAGATTTTAAAAGGAAGGAGAAAAATTTTCTTTTCTTTAATAGAGGCAAGTTCTAAAATTGACAGTGGTTTGGTTTATTATAAAAAAGAAATAATTATACCAAAAAATTCCTTATTTGATGAAATAAAAAAAATTCAATTTGATGAAAATTTAAAACTAATAATTAAATTTATTGAATTTTATAAAAATAAAAATCATGCACCAAATGGTAGAATCCAAATTGGAAAAAGTACTTTTTATAAAAAAAGAAACCCACAAGACAGTGAGCTTAAAATCAAAAAATCTATTTTGTCACAATTTAATTTATTAAGAACGGTAGATAATAAAAGCTATCCTGCATTCTTTAAAATTCATGGCAAAAAATATATTTTAAAAATAACTAAATCATGAAATATATAATCATTACCAAAAGAAAATGGGATTTAAATAATTTTAAAAAACTAAAAAAAAATATTTTTGTATTAGATAGGGTAAATATAATTAAAATTAAACGAATAAACCCTAAAATTATTTTTTTTATACATTGGTCTAAATTTATCGACAAATCTATATTTGAAAAATATCTTTGTATCCAATTTCATTCATCAAATCTTCCAAAAGGAAGAGGTGGAAGTCCTATTCAAAATCAAATTATGCTTAATATTAAAAAAACAAAAATATCTGCTTTTAAAGTTTCTGAAAGACTAGATTCTGGACCAATTTGTATTCAAGGTGATTTATCGCTACAGGGAAATGCATTAGATATACTTAGTAAAATGGAAGCAAAATCAGTTCAAATGATAAAAAAAATAATAAAAACAAAAAATTTAAAATTTAAAAAACAAAAAGGTAAACCTTCTTTTTTTAAAAGGAGAAAACCTTCAGAGAGTAAAATAAATGCCTATAAAACCAAAACTATTAATAAATTATATGATTTTTTAAGAATGTTGGATGCCCCAGGTTATCCAAAAGCATTTATTAAATTAAATAAATTTAAATTTTCTTTTAATAGTATAAAAATAAAAAAAAATACAATAAATGCTAAAGTAGAAATTACAAAAAATGAAGAATAAAAGAATTTTAGTTATTGCTGCACATCCTGATGATGAGATTCTAGGCTGCGGTGGAACTATATCAAAATTAAAAAATGAAAATTTCATTGAAGTACTTTTTATGACTAATGGAGTTTCATCAAGAGGAAATGATAAAAAACAAATATTAAGAAGAAGAAAAGCTTGTTTAAATTTGTTTAAACACTTATCCTTACCTATCCCAAAAAATTTTAATTTTCCAGATAATGAAATGGACAAAATTCCCTTGCTAAAAATAGTAAAAAAAATTGAGCAAAAGATAAAAGATTACAGACCTGATACGATTATTACCCACTACTCACATTGTCTAAATAATGATCACAAAATTACTTATGAAGCCGTTATTACAGCTTGTAGACCTCTAATTGGATTAAGTGTTAAAAAAATTTTAAGTTTTGAAATTCCGTCTAGTACTGATTGGGCTTTATATAAGGGAAAAAATTTTCAACCAAATTATTTTATAGATATCTCCAAACATCTAAAAAATAAGATTAACTTAATTAAATTTTATAAAGAAGAATTAAGAAGCTATCCTCATAGCAGATCTATTCCTTCTATTAAAGCTTTGGCTAGTGTTCGGGGTGTTAGTTGTGGAGTAAAATATGCAGAGGGTTTTTACTTAAATAGGTTTGTTGATTAAAATATAGATGCAAAAAGTTATAAAAAAAATATTCAATAAGAAGGCTCCTCCTGTTTTAATTGCTGAAATTTCTGCCAATCATACTGGTTCGATTAAAAAAGCTAAGAGATTAATACTTACTGCAAAAAAAAATGGTGCAGATTTAGTAAAACTTCAAACTTATGAGCCAAGAAACATGACAATTAATTCCTCACAAAAAGATTTTTTGGTAAAAGATGGCTTATGGAAAGGGTATAAATTATGGGACTTATATAAAGAGGCGCAAACACCTCTTAAATGGCAAAAAGAATTATTCGATTATGCAAAAAGAATAAAAATTCCATGCTTTAGTACGCCATATGACGATGAGGGTGTAGATCTTTTAAAAAAACTCAATAGTAAATTGTATAAAGTTTCTTCATTTGAAATGAAAGATAGTTCTTTGGTTAAAAAAATTTGTAGTATTGGAAAACCAGTAATAATCTCTACAGGATTAGCAAACTTAAATGAAATAAGTGAAGTTTACAAAGTTGCAAAAAAAGCAGGGTGTAAAAAATTGATACTATTATATTGTGTGAGTTCATATCCTGCCAAAAATAGAGATTTTAATTTAAATAATATTGATATTTTAAAAAAAAAATTTAAATGTGAGATAGGTTTCTCTGATCATTCTACAGATAACTCAGTAGCTATGCTGGCAATTTCACGTGGTGCAAGAGTTATAGAAAAGCATATAGCTTTAGATGGTCAAAAAGATGGTTTGGATATTGAATTTTCAATTAAAGGTAAGGAGATAAAAAAATTTAAAGAAGATATGCTTAAAGCCTGGACTTTATTAGGTAAAAATAAATTTTTAAGAACGGGTAGTGAGCTTAAAAATATAAAGTTTCAAAGATCAATTTATGTTGTAAACAATATAAAAAAAGGTGAAAAGTTTTCAACAACTAATATAAAAAGAATTAGACCTGGTTTTAGCCTATCTGCGAGAAAGTGGAATTTTGTTTTAGGAAGAAAGTCTAAAAAAACCTACAGCATAGGTTCCAGGATCAATCTAAAAGACCTTTAAGATTACCTATTCATATTAATTTGGCAAACTAAACTAAGACAAAAAAAACCCCAACTATATTATAATTGGGGTTCTAAAATTAAAATTTAATATCGATAAAATATAATCTAAAAAATTTTTTTCAGTGCATAAATCAAGCCAATTGAGCTATTAGTACTG
>ENA-UOXV01000710-UOXV01000710.1-marine-metagenome-genome-assembly--contig:-NODE-710-length-48297-cov-44.887816_pt1 | contig 48297 bp, 44 predicted proteins | sample MGYA00238165_ERZ766961 | MGnify/ENA primary metagenome ERZ766961 (study PRJEB28924, sample SAMN03173240) | marine metagenome | biome: Marine; feature: Water; material: Subsurface seawater | place: North... | reverse complement strand
CTTCGGGTTACATTGATACAAATGTAGAAGTAATAACAAAAAAAGATTAAATGGGTGTTGCATTAATTATCATATATAATCATCGCTTTGATCAAAACATTCCAAAATTGGAGAAAATTTATGCCAAACGATTTTCTAAAATTTACCATTTAGTTCCTTTCTACGATGGTGATTTACCTAATGTAATTCCTGTTTTCGAAAAATCTTTTTATTTTCAGGCCTATGTTTCTGTAGCCTGGACATATTTAAAAAATAAAGGAATCAAACAATTTGTGTTTATTGGCGATGATTTGATTTTAAATCCAGAAATAAATGAACGAAATTTCTCTCAAAAATTAGGAATTGATATTAAAGATGCTTTTTTACCTTGGTTTTGGGGTTCTCTTTCTGACTTACCAATGGAATACCCGAATTTTATGCCTGGATTGAATGCGTTTTATCAAAAAGAACATTTCAAACACCATGCATTTAATTGGAAAGAAACTTTACCAAGTTATGAGTTTGCTAAAAATTGCTTAGAAAAACATGGCTTTAAAACAGATAAAATTACTTGGAGAAATCTAAAAGGATATTATCATCCTTTCAAATACAGACATTTTAAAAATAGATTAAGGAATTTTTTAAAACTTGCTGTCACAAAGAAATTAAATCCTCCTTATCCTATCGTTGCTGGATATGCCGATATTTTTGTTATACCTGCTCATGACATGGATGAATGCTGTAGAGTCATGGATATTTTTAGAAACATGAGACTTTGGGTTGAATTTGCAATTCCAACAACAATATTACTTATGTGTGAAAATGTCAAAACTGAAAAAGATATTTCAATGAAAGGACTTTTGCCTAATGAATTCTTCAAATCAGCCGAAAGAACAGATGCTCCGGTGGATACAGGAAAAGCTAAATTGATCTTTGATAAAATAAACACGAATAATTTTGAACAATTAGATGAATTGTTTGATCAACATACACTTTATATTCATCCAATAAAATTGTCAAAAGTTAACTTATAGATACTGCCAAATGAAAAAAATAATAGTTATCGGATGTGGAAATATTTTCACATCTTTCCATTATCCGATATTAAAAAAACTCAATCATACCATTGTTGGAATTGTTGAGCCAAATTTGGTGAATTTTCAAAATTTTATTTCTAATGAAAATTTATCAAATATAAATCATTATGAATCAATTGATCTAGTTGATTTTAAAGGCGTTGATGTCGCATTGATTTGTAGCCCTTCTGCATTTCATGGAGAAATGATGAAGTTTTTAATGGCTGAAGATGTTGCTATTTTTTGTGAAAAACCAATTTTAACTAATTACAAAACAATTGGTGAAGAATTACTACTGAAAGCTTCAAATTATTCAAACACCATTCAAACAGGATATTACAGAAGATTTTCAAATGCTTCTATTTATATAAAATCACTCATCGAAAAGGAAACTTTTGGAAAAGTTAACTATGTAAACATGAAAGGGGGTTGGCCAGCCAAAAATGACCTTCCTTTTTCTATCACAAATAAAAAGATGAGTGGCGGAGGAATTACAATGGATTATGGGGCACATTTTATAGACCATTGTTTGTATTGGTTCAAGGAAGTTGAACTAGAAAGTTATGCCGACGATTCTAAAGGAGGAATAGAAGTAAATTCTCAAATCATTTTTAAGCATCAAGATAATTTTTCTATTCAAATAGATTTAAGTTGGACTAATTTCATGGGTAATTTTATCCAATTGAATTTTGAAAAAGCAATTATTTTTATTGCTTTCAACAATCCAAATGCAGTTGAAATTGTAGAACTTAACTATCAAACTCAAAATATGTTGGTTGATAGAAATATTTCTAAAAAAACAATTGATACTAAAAAAATGTTCGTGCAAAAAACATCCGCTGAAAGCCAATGGATTGAGTTTTTTGACAGAATGAATGGTGGATATGAAAATTATTCATCTCTAAAAGATGCTTTTGAAGTTTCAAATTTAATCTCAAAATGCTACGAAAATCGAACTGAATTGTCTCTCGATTGGGGTTATTAATTGATTCTAAATTAATTTAAAATGAAAATTGCTGTAATAGGAAGTTCGGGTGAAATTGGTTCAAGATTGGCCATTCATTTACTGAATAATAAATGTGATGTTAAATTGTTGTCAAGAAATATTGGGATTCGCTTAGTAAGATACGCTAATTTAGATTATCACTCTATTGATTTAGCCGACAAAGATAAATTAAAATCATTTTTACAGGATGTTGATTGTGTCATTAATTGCGCCATTGATAAACAAGAATACGGTTCAGAAGATGAATCTGTTCTGAAAAATAAAAAAGCAATTCAAAATCTACTCGAAGCAGCTGAAGAGTCTGGAGTCAAAAAGTTTATTGAATTAAGTAGTATTGCTGTTTTACCTCCTTTGGTAACACAAAATGTACTGGATAATCCATTTGTATATTCATCTGAAAGTGATTGGTACACAAGGGCGAAAATTGAAAATGAAAAATTGGCTCTCCAGCGTGATTCAACAATGGAAATAAAAGTTATTCGGGCTGGTATCGTTTATGGACCTTATTTGCATTGGTCTAAATTGGCATTTACTAGAACCCAAAATAGAATGGTCGTATTGACAAAAGTTGAAAATTCAGTTTGCCATGCTATTCATGTTGATGATTTAGTTGGACTAATAAATTTTGTGGTTGATGCCGATTCAGAAACTTTGCCAAATTTAATTTATGGTATTAATCCAGAGATAATTACTTGGAAAGATTATTTTGAATTTCATGGTCAACAAATTACGAATGAAAAAAGTGTAACCGTAATGTTGCCCTTGGAGGAAATAAAATTGATGAACAAAATTGATGGTGATGAACTAAGGCTGCCTGGCTTTAAAAGAAGTTTAATCGATTCTTTTAGAAAAACATATAACGCATTACCCGGTTTTATTGTAAACAGTAGGCTTTTAAAGAGCTGGACATACCGACTTAAAGCAATGAATTATGGGATGCTTAATTACCAAAACTATTTGAATCCAAAAAGACAAATCTTAAATCCTAGATTTTATCCAAATGATTTTGAAATAGATTTATTTCAAAGCAATGCAATGCCAAAACAAAATATCGCTTATCAATTCAAGATTAATTTGAAAGATGGGACAAAATCAGCTGCAAAATGGTGGCTTAAATCAGTTAACAGATGAAAAAATTTATAATTATAACTTCTATTTTTGAACCAACGGAAGCAGTTCGAAAATTTGCATCATTAAAAGACTTCCAATTAGTTGTTGTTGGCGACATGAAATCTCCTGCAACTTGGGAATGTGAGAATGTCGTTTACTTAGGTGTCGATGATCAAAAAAAAATGGGTTTCCCAATTCTAGAAAACTTGCCCTTTAACCATTATTGCCGAAAAATGCTCGGTTATTTGTATGCGATTTCTAAAGGTGCTGAAATAATCATAGATACTGACGATGATAATATTCCTTATGAAAATTGGAGCTTCCCAACTTTTTCAGGTGAATTTGATACCATTTCTAAATCACAAGGGTTTTATAATATTTACAGCGATTTTACCAGTCAAAAAATTTGGCCAAGAGGCTTACCACTCTTGGACATAAACCATCCTAAAAATGTGATTCGTAAAAACGAACATTCAAAGATAGGTGTTTGGCAAGGATTGGCGGATGGGGATCCTGATGTGGATGCAATTTATCGTTTGGTAGACAATACACCTTGCACTTTTGAAAAAAGAGCGCCAATCGTTTTAAGTGAAGGTACAATTTGTCCTTTTAATTCACAGAATACAGCTTTTCGAAAAGAATTTTTCCCATTGTTGTACTTACCTTCATTTGTAACATTCAGATTTACAGATATTTTAAGAGGATTTGTTGCTCAACCAATACTTTGGAAAGCCGGATTTAATCTAGGGTTTACTGAAGCCACTGTCTTCCAAGAACGCAATGCACATAATTATGTGAGAGATTTTGAATCAGAAATACCAATGTATTTAAACACTGAAAAATCAATAGAAATTATTGATAAACATACTTCTTCTTCAAATTCTGTAATTGATAATCTTTACAGCGCTTACATTGGATTAGAAAAAGAAGGCATTGTCGAAAACAGAGAGGTGAAATTATTGGAAACCTGGCTAAAGTCATTCTAATGAATAAAAAAAGTCCTTTAATTACTGTATTAATGGCCGTGTATAACGGAGAAAAATATCTTCGTGAAGCAATCGAATCTATACTAACTCAAAGTTACACCGACTTTGAATTTCTAATTATTAACGATGGTTCAAGTGATCGTACTGAGGAAATAATAGTGTCCTATAATGATGAACGGATTAGATATATTAAAAATGACAAGAATCTAAAGTTAATCGCTTCTTTAAACAAAGGATTAGGTTTAGCAAAAGGGGAATACATTGCAAGAATGGATGCAGATGATATTTCTTTACCTAATAGGCTTGAAAAGCAGGTTATATTTATGGAAAACAATATTTCACATGTTTTAATTGGGTCAAGAATTCATTCATTTGGTGCTGCAAACGATTTTGGTTCACTGAAACTTAATTCGGATGAAATAGTATTAAAATTAATTTCTAACAATTGTATATACCATTCTACAGTGATGTTAAGGACTAAACTATTAAAAAGCAACAGATACAATAAAAATTATTTGCATGCAGAAGATTACGAATTTTGGATTCGATGTTCGCAACTAGGTAAGTTGGAAGTCATAGAGGATGTTTTACTGAAATATAGGGTCCATTCTGAAAGCATCTCACAAAGTAATTATTTGGAACAATATGAAATAGTAAAAAAAATCAGAAAAGAAATACTTTTAGAATCTATAAACGATATTGGTGATATTGAATTTGAGATTTATAACAAATTTCTCAACTCAGCGACTAATGACTATTTCAAAAACATTGAATTAATTACAAGCTATTCGAAGGAAGTTGTTTTAACTATTTCTTCAATTATTCTTAAAATTGAAAAAGGCAGTGAAAGTCCCAAATTAATATCCGAATCAAATTTTTCGACTTATTTAAAATCTTTACTATTTTTGGAATTAATAGAAAGAGGAAAACTCAAGAAAAGAAATATGTTTTATTACTTTTCTTCAAATTCTTTTTCTTACCGTCAATTCTCAAAAAAAAATATACTAAAATGGATACTCTTGAATTAGAAAGTAATTTGTTCGTTATCAGAGAAAGCTGCCCTTGTTGTGGATCTAAAACAAACAGTGCATTATATAGCTGTAAATTTAATGAGGACCCAGTAAAGCAATATCTAATAGATTTTTACTCCGTCCAAGGGGCTATTGAATTTAAATATTTCGAAAATCAAGAATATGATTTGAGGGGATGTAATAATTGTGGACTTGTCTATCAAAAAACTATCTTGGGAGATTTTTTAATGGGAAAATTATATTCAAACTGGATAGATCCAGCATTTACAGAAAAAGTGATTGAGAAAGATTATGATAAAGATTATTATCTAAGTAATACAAGATTGGCTTACAAAATACTAACTGAATTCAAGAAAAAACCAAGTGACCTATCTTTTTTAGATTTTGGAATGGGTTGGGGAAATTGGGCAAAGACCGTAGCATCTTTTGGTGTAAATAGCTTTGGTGTAGAAATATCTGAAGAAAGAATAGAAAACGCTAAAAAATATGGTATTAAGAATCTAAAGCTGGATGATTTAAAAGAAAACTCCTTTGACTTTATAAACACAGATCAAGTATTTGAACATATTTCAGATCCAAAATCAATCATTGAAAAACTTTCAAAATCATTGAAAAAGGGCGGGATATTGAGAATATGCGTGCCTGACGGAAATTCTATTCATGAAAAACTAAAAGTGATGGATTGGGCTAGTCCAAAGGGACACAAAAACTCATTAAATGTTGTTGCTCCTCTTGAACACATTAACTGTTTTACAACAACCAGTTTAATTGATTTGGCGAAAAATTCAGGTTTGCAATGGCATTATCTAAATTATTACCCCGCTTTAGAGCTCATAGAAAATAAAGCATCGCTATTGAATGAAATAAAGATTGCAACTATGCTTCCTATTAAAATAATTAAATATTTTGGACGCATAGTAAAAATAAAATTAGGTATGAAATACACACCCGTTCCAACAGGTACAAATTTATATTTCAAAAAAACTTAAAGGTCATGCAATTAGTCTCAATATTAATGCCTGCTTACAATTGTGAAAACTATATCAAGGAGGCTATCGAATGTATTTTAAATCAAACATTTAAAAATTGGGAATTACTTATTGCGGATGATGCGTCTACCGATAAAACAAAAACCCTAATTGATTCGTATAATGACCCAAGAATAAAAAGCTTTCACAATGCACTTAATCTTGGATATTTAAAAACATGGAATAACTTAATCTCCCTATCTAAAGGCGACTTTATAACCTTTCAAGATGCAGATGATTCGTGTGCTGTAAATCGAATTGAATTGTTGCTACATGCATTTGAAAACAATCCTGACATTGGTGTAATTGGCAGTAATTACAATCGAATAAATGAAACGGGAGAAATTGTTTACACTTCTGATTTTGTATTAAACCACAATGAAATAGTCGCCAAAATGCCAGAACAATTTGAAATTGTAGGGAGCGGTTTGATGATTAAAAGAAAAGTTTATAATCAAATTGGTGGCTACAATGAATTTTTTGATAGAATAGGTGCAGAAGATTATTATTGGATCTACCTAATAACAGAAAAATTTCAGATAATGAATTTGAAAAAGGTGCTTTACAACTACCGATTCAACGAAAATTCAGTAATGGGTGATTTGTCAATAAATCCACAAAAACTTTTTATTACCGAGGTTATAACATACTTAATAAATCAACGAAAACTGAATGGAGTCGATGCTATCAGTTCAGGAAAAACCATTGAGATTTCACATTTTTTAGAAAAAAAACTAAAGGAGATAGGGAATAAAAAAAATCAACTGTTATACTATATAGCAAAAAGACGTTTTTATGAAGGACATAAAAAATTGGCCATAAAGTACCTCCTGAAAGCAATCGCAAAGAATCCAATTAAATTGAGTTATTATCGGGATTATATCTATTTTAGTAGAAGATTATAAAAGAAAATTGATTTCACTTTTAACTCATTTGTCTAAACATTAAAATCTCTTAATAATTAGCCAGCTAAGTATTTATGAATTCTGAAACAGAAATATATAAAATCGCCATAACAGTTTTAATGCCTGTTTATAATGCATCCAATTATCTAAACGAAGCCATCGAAAGCATACTAAACCAGTCATTCATAGATTTTGAGTTTTTGATTATAAATGATGGGTCAACAGACCAAAGTGAGGAAATAATTATGTCTTATAAAGACGCAAGAATAAGATATATAAAAAAAGAGGAAAATCAGCGATTAATTGCTACTTTAAATGAAGGCTTTAAACTGGCAAAAGGCAAGTATATCGTAAGAATGGATGCTGATGACATTAGTTTACCAAAGCGATTAGAAAAACAATTTCGTTTTATGGAAGGAAACTCTCAAATATTACTTAGCGGGAGTTGGTGCGAAAGTTTTGGCGATAATACAGGGATTTCAAAATATCAAACAAATCATGATGCTATCAAATTTAAAATGATGTATCAGTGCCATATTGTCCATCCAACAATTATTATCAGAAAATCCATATTCGACACTATCAATCCAAAGTTTGATCCCAATTTTATACATGCAGAAGACTATGAATTATTTGTGCGAATTGGTGAAAACCATTTGTTAGCAAATATACCAGAAGTACTATTAAAATATAGGGTTCATTCAAAAAGCATTTCGAATACATATACAGAAATTCAACTTAAAAATAGTGCAGAAATTAGAACTCGCATCTTTAAAAACCTAGGGTTTTCAATTTCAAAGGAATTATTAGACGACTACATAAAATTAAACTACCAAGATTACAAAAACATAAATTCGTCCGGGATTCAAATAAAAAGTATGCTGGAGCAAATAAAACTGAAGAATGATGAATCAGGATATTTTAATTATGATTATTTGGAGGCGCAAATAGCTTTGCTGTGGTTTCACTATTGTTATAACACAAAGCAACGTAATCTATATTACAATTCATTTCTGAGCAAAAGTAAAGCAATAAGAAAATTAGATAAAATTAAATTATTTTTTAAAAGTTAAAATTATGCCATTTTTTTCTGTAGTCATTCCAACTTATAATCGTGCCCATTTAATTAGTGATACTATACAAAGCGTTATTCAGCAATCTTTTACAGATTGGGAATTACTTTTGGTGGATGATGGTTCGGAGGACAACACGAAAGAAGTCATAGAAGCTATAAGTAAAACAGACCGGCGAATTCGTTACATCTACCAGGAAAATGCAGAGCGATCAGCAGCTCGTAACAATGGAATTAAGCATGCAAAGGGACAATATATTTGTTTTTTAGATAGTGATGACCAGTATTTACCTAACCATTTTGAAACATTTAAGCATGAAATTGATAAACTAAATTCACCAAAAGCTCTATTTTTCACAGATCATATTTGCAATACAAACGGTATCATTCATAAAGATGAAATCCCCAGATTAGCCGGCGATCAATTATTATTCCTGTTTCAGAATGCCGTTATACCTGCTCGCGTTTGTGTTCATGCAAATATACTTGAAAATGAAAAATTTGATGAAGAGATTACCGTGATTGAAGATAAACTTTTGTGGACGAGAATAGCAAACCATTTTCCGATAATTCAAATTAATAAAGAAACCGTAGTTTATACCCTTCATGAAGATAATTCTATCAATTTAAAAAATAATCCGAGTCTAAAATGTTGGGATGGCTTAAAAATATTTTTTAAACGTTATCCTGAAATAAATAGACGAATTCCAAAAAGAATAAAAAGAAATATTATAAGCGACACACTATTTGGCGTAGCAAAATGTTATATCTTCAGTAATCGAAAATCAAAAGCAATCTATTTTATACTTTATTCTATTATAATTAAGCCTTTTCATTTTCAAACAAAACATAAGATATATCAAATAGGTGCCGTTTTGGGTATTTTTAAACAACATCAATATATTAAAGAATGAAGTTACCTTCAAACGCTTTCCGATATGTTTTGGGAAAGAGATGTAGAAAAATTTGAATACTAAATAAAACTAATTCTAACTTTGGCTTTATAAAACAACCTTAATAATTAAAAAAATGAAAGAACTTATTTTTTCAAAATACTACCAAATAAAATATCGCCTTATTCACTCCTTTCATTACAGATTTAGAAAGGGTACATGTTTATTTGAAAGTGAACTATTAAAAGCCAATCAAACTCGATGGCTTGATATAGGATCGTCAACTAACCATGCAAATAAAAAATTTTATTTTGCAGACCTCTACCCAATTGAGGAATGCATAGAAGAAATGAAGCCTAAATATTTTCAGGTGAATATTTCAATACCTATCTCAATAGAAGATAAAGATAGATTAGGAACTTTTGATTTCATTAGGATGCAGCATGTTTTTGAACACTTTACATTTGAAGAGGCAGACATTGTATTAAAGAATTGCTCTAGTTTACTGAACAAAAATGGGAAATTATTAATTTCTGTACCTGACCTTGACATTTATGTGCGGAGATATTTAAATAAAACTTTAAAGCAGTTACCATCATTTGGTCCTTGGGCTCATACAAGAATCAAAGAAAACTCACCAAATTCTGATTACTTTTCTATATACGCCCACAGCATGCTTCATGAAAAGCATTTATGGTGCTATAATAAAGAAGGGTTAATAAATAAGCTAGTATCATCTGGTAATTTTACAAACGCTAAAAGAGTTGGTCTTCTTAATAAATTAGCAGGAATTCCATTTACCCATAATAGAATACAAGAAGACTTATGTGTAATTGCTGCTAGAAAGTAACGGTAAGCTTCGAATGATAAACTATTCAAACTCGCAAGAACTTACTCCGAAATAAATTTTAACTTTAACAAACGCAACCGCGCATAATCTAAACGTTGTATTTAATGTTAAAATAATAAATGAAAACCTTAATATACCAAACGCTAATAAGTATCTATAAAATAGTTCCTGGGAAAAAAATAATCTGTCAACTATTAAAAATTGCCAGAATCCCAAATTCTAAATTCTATAAAGATTTAAAATTTAATGGGCAATTTGTAGTTGAGACTTCTAATGAAGTGACCTTTAAATTATGGCATCATGGTGGTCAAATTGAAAATGAAACCTTTTGGAAAGGTTTATTTGTCTCCTGGGAAAGTGATACTGGTTGGATTTGGAAAGAACTTTGTCAGTTTTCTAATACAATTTTTGATGTTGGAGCTAATACAGGGATATATAGCATGGTCGCAAAAACCATCAATCCTAATTCTAAAGTATTCGCTTTTGAACCCTCAATACATACCTACAAAAAACTATTGCTAAATAATAAAATAAATAAATTTGATATTAAATGCGAACAAATTGCTTTATCAAATTATAATGGTAAACAAGTTTTTTTTGACACACCTAACTCAAATCAGACTAGTGCATCTTTATCTCCTGAAAAATTGAAAAATTGGGAAGGTTATTCAGGAGAAATCTTCGAATATGAAGTCCAAACATTAACACTGGCAGATTATATAAAAAATAAATCAATTGAAAATATAGACTTGATTAAAATGGATATAGAAATGCACGAACCAGAGGCAATTAGTGGATTAGGCGCTTATCTTAAAGAATATAAACCTATCGTTGTAATTGAAGTCTTAAGTGATATAATTGCCGATAAACTTAATGAATTAATTAACAATGATGAACATGTAATATTTCATTTACAAGGTGATAAAAAGGCACAATTAGTTGAAAAATTTTCATGGACATATCCTTGTTGGAATTATTTGTTTTTTCATAAAGACTTAATTGAAAAAATCAAACTACATACTACACTATATAAAAGGCATTAAAACGACCTTTTATACTAACCGTTAGCAATAATTAGCGATGAAGAATAAGATTTATTTTGAAAACTTGGATGGCTTAAGGTCTATTGCAGCTCTATCAGTGGTCTGCTATCACATCGCATTACGGATTCCTGATAAAAGCTCATTCGATTATTACATAAAAAAAATAATAAGCTTTTCCGGTACTACCGGAGAACTCGGGGTCATATTTTTTTTTATTCTTAGTGGGTTTATTATATCGTACCTGTTATTTAATGAAAAAGAAGTAAATGGGAAGATAAATATTTTCAAATTCTACATAAGAAGGAGTTTGAGAATATGGCCACTTTATTATTTTACATTAATTATTGGCTTCGTTATATATCCATTATATGATCCTGAAGTGACAATAAATGCTTCTCCAATATATTTTAGTCTATTCCTAGCAAACTTTGATCAAATATATCATGGGGACCCAGGGATAGCAATACTTGGAGTGCATTGGAGTTTAGCTGTTGAAGAGCAATTCTATCTATTATGGCCGCTTATCTTTCTCTTCAAAAAGAAGAAGATTAAATTGATTCTCATTGTGACTTCTGTTGTCCTATCAGGGCTGTTTTATTACAAATATTCTAGTAACTTGATCATTGGGTATTTTCACTTCTTTTCCTGCATCAGATACTTAGGATTTGGAGCTATAATTGCATTTATTTCATACTATAAGATGAATTGGATTGTTTGGATGTTCTCAAAACTCTCGAAATTGACAACTTTTGCCATATATGCAACCTGTATTTCAATTTTATTCTTTCACGTACAATTATCTCCTAATGTAATTTTTAATTATTTATTGGAACTGCTACCTTTTGCCTTTTTTTCCTTTGTAATTCTAGATCAGAACTTTAACGATAGGTCTTTCTTCAAAATGCGGAATTTTAGACTTTTAACTCAAATGGGTAAGATAAGTTATAGTATATACTTAACGCATATGATTGCGATTTACCTTGTAAACCAACTATTTCTTTGGAACGGTGATTTTTTCTTATTAAAATCAATCATAACAATTATTCTAACTATTATGATAAGCTTTCTGAGTTATAAGTTTATTGAAGCACCATTTATAAAGAAGAAAATAAAATATAATTCAATGAAAGTACTAACTTGAAGTTTAATGCTTAAAATTCTACAAATAATTCCAAATTTAAGAAAAGGAGGTGCTGAGCGTTTAGTTCTTGACATTTGTAATGAATTACAGAAAAGATCTGACATTCAAATAAAGTTGATCACTTTTTCTGACGCAAATGAATATAAAACTCAAACAGATAATATAGATTGGACTGTAATACCATCTAAAGTAACACCAAGTATAAAAGGCAAACCTTTAATTAAGATCCAACCTCTTCAAAACTTTATTTTTGATTACTGTCCTGATATTATTCACACTCATCTGTGGGAGTCAGAAATAGTTTTATCAAAAATTGAAGCTCCTCAAGCAAAGTGGTTCGGTCACTTTCATAGCAGCATGTCCCAATTAAAGAATTTAATTATACCTACGAGTAAAAAGGATTTAACTGACTTTTATGAAAAAAGATTGATTACCAAGCATTATTTTAACGTGAAAAAAGAATTTATATGTATATCAAAAGAAACGTATAATTATGCCTTAAATGTATTGCCTAATTCTTTTAAAAATAACATCTCTCTAGTTTCAAATGGTATAAATTATAGTCGTTTTAATCTACCAAAAGTGACTGATAAACATAAAATATTAAAACTAATTAATGTTGGAACGTTTGTTATTAAAAAGAATCAAAAGTTAGCTATTGATATTGTTAGTCAAATAATTAAAAACGGAATAGATACTGAAATTACTTTTCTTGGGGATGGATCTACAAAAAATGATTTAATGAATTATGCAAAATCATTGAACATTGGGGATAAAGTTCATTTTAAAGGGAAAGTAAATAATGTTGAAGATTTCTTAAACGAAAGTAGCATCTATCTTCATACTGCTTTATCTGAACCTTTTGGTTTAGTTCTGGTGGAAGCAATGGCTAGTGGATTACCCGTTATTTCTCTTGATGGAGGGGGAAATAAAGATCTTATAGTAAACGGAAAAAATGGCTATTTAATACAAGAAAATGAACCAAATATATTTACTGAGAAAATAACTGAACTATGGAACAATAAAAGCTTATTAAAACAACAATCTGTTTACGCTAAAGAATTCTCAAAAAAATTCGATATAAAACAGTATTGCGATAAATTAATTCAACTATACACTGAAGTAGAAAATATAACATGAAAAATATTCTTTACATAGGGACCCCTTCATCCATACATGATCAAAAATGGATACGTTATTTTGCACAACAGAAAAACAATTACAATACGTTCATTTTGTTTGAAGAAAAAAACATCATTGACGCTGACACTAGAAATAAACTAAAAAGTCAAAACATTCATTTATTACCTCCTATTCAAACTTTCTCCATTTCTTCACCATTAAAAACATTGAAATCCGTAGTGAAAATTAAAAGAATTGTTAAAGAGCTCAATATCGATCTAATACATATCCTTTTCGCTTCACCTCATGCCCTTTGGTTAAACTTCCTCCGTATTCCTTCCATTATCACAACAAGAGGTTCAGATGTTTTGATTGTTATACCCAACCTTCTTAGTTCAACTGGTTTCAAAAAAATATATTTTAATTGGTTGTTCAATCAATTTAAAAAAGCATTTAAACGTTGCAATTATGTTACATCAACATCAAGTGGTCAAATTAAAAAAATAGAAGAATTATTTCACTCTAAAAATATTGCACTAATCAGAACCGGCATTGACGTTGAATCAATAATATCCAGCACTGATAAATCACAACTTCCTCCAATATTAGCAAACAATAAATTTATTTTTTCACCTCGATTTTTCACCCCTATCTACAACATTGATATTCAAGTTGAGGCAATTTCTAAATTACCAAGAAATATTATCGAGAAATATATTTTTGTTTTTGTTCGGGGTAATAGCTGTGATTCAAGTTATAGTGCTAAAATTGAAAATAAGCTAAAAGCGCTGGCTAACTCTATTAATTTGAAATATAAAATTGAAGATTATTTGGATCAAAAAATATTATGGACCTATTATAATTTTGCATCGTTAACAATAATGACCCCAACTAGCGATGGCACCCCAAATTCAGCTTTAGAGGCTATGGCAGCAAAATGCCCCTTAATTATGCCTGACTTAAACTACGACATGGACCTATTCGAAAATACATGTTTAATATTGAAAGGAAACAGTGCTACGTCTTTATCTGATCTAATCGTAAAATCGATTGATAATTACCCTAAACATTTAATTAATAAAGCTTTTAGTGCTGTGAATAAATTTGGAAATCGTACGACTGAAATGAATAAATTAAATGATATTTACGTTAAAATACTTACTCCCTAATTGCAAAAAGTATTAATTATATCCTACTTCTTTCCGCCTTCTAATTTTGTAGGAGGTGATCGCACACATGCTTGGGCAGAACATTTACCGATTACTTAAATTGTGACCTCTAACAGGCAAAAAAACTAGCCTGTACAAAACTAGATTTAGCTTTAAAGTATAGTGATGCTATTGTACTACTCTCGCATAATAGGAGTATGCACAATCACTCCGGTATTCCGAATAATTATCATCCCCAGCTTTATGCACATCTATTGCAGCATATAAAAGATAACCTGTCTTTTAAGACAAAACGTTAAGCTAAATTTTGATGCCGGATTAAAGATAATTCTTAATACTTTAAAATTGCAGTTTTTGTTTATAAGACATACAAGAAAGGTAATTATTAGCAACTCTATCATTTAACTTAATCTAATATTGCCTACTAACTATATAAAAGATTAACTTAGCATAAGTAATTATTAATTAATAAACTGAGTTTTTGAAAAAGATTCTCATTCTGGCATATGATTTTCCGCCCTTTGTTTCTGCTGGTAGTTTGAGACCTTTTTTTTTAGCTAAATATCTATCTCAATTTGGTCATGATGTTACTGTTGTAACTAGGCAGTGGGATTTAATTCATAATAATCATTTAGGATATATTGCCCCCTCAAAAAGTAAAAAGGTGATTTCTAATAATGAAGATGGTTTTTTAACTATTAGAAGCCCTTATTTCCCTAGTTTATCAAATAGAATAGCTCTTAAAGAAAATAAACGCTTTTTAAAATTGATTGGAAAAATATTGTCAGCATTAACTGAATCACTTCAATTGATTTTCCCAATTGGACCTAAAAGAGAGTTATATAAAGCAGCAGATCATTTTTTAACTAATAATAATGTAGATGTCATAATAGCTACTGGAGATCCTTTTATTTTGTTCAAATATGCAAAAAACTTAAGCCATAAAAATGATATTCCTTGGGTTGCAGATTATAGAGATCCATGGTCTCAAGACTTTTCTATCAAACATTTATTTTTAATCAAAAGATGGTATAAATGGAATGAAATTAGAATAGTGAAAACATCAAATTCTATAATTACTGTTTCTGATTTTTTAGGAGCAAATTTAAAGAAACTAATTAAAAATAAAGAAGTTACTATCATTCCAAATGGCTATGATCATGAAATTATAGACAATAATATAAACAAGGAAGTAAACAATGAAATTTTACAAATAACTTTGGCAGGGACGATTTATAAATGGAACCCTATAGAAAGTTTTTTAGAGAAACTCTCCCATTTTGTTGAGGAATTTGGTGAGAATTCGATTCGATTTAATTTGTATGGTATTAACATTCAAAAAAAAATTGAAGTTTTGATTTCTAAAAGATTCCAAAATTTGACATCAGTTATTGGAATATATCCAAAAACACCTTATTCTCAGTTGATAGAAAAACTTTCAAAAAGTGATGTTTTGTTACTTTTTAATTATTATTCTTCAATGGGCACCAAGATATTTGATTACGTGGGGTTAAATAAGAAAATCCTTTTTTGTTATTCTGATGATTTAAAAGCTAAAAAACTAAAAGAGGAGTTTTATTTAACTGAAGAAGATTCTGATGTTAATCAAAAATTACAAGAAGAGTTAATTAATTTTACCAATTCTGGTATGGTGATTAAGAATGAAGATGATTTACATCAAACTCTAAAGAAAATTTATTTTGAACATAAAGCAAATGGTTTTATAAAAAATGAAACTATTAATTCAGAATTATATTCTAGAAAAAGTCAAATAAAAAAAATTTCAAATCTAATCCAAGAAATGAATGAAGGCTAAAATAGTCATAGTTGATTATGGAATGGGGAACTTAAGATCCATTCAACGCGCGCTAAATAATTGTGGGGCCGAATCTACTATTTCAAATAACTGTGATGAAATTCTAAATGCGAATAAAATCATTCTGCCTGGTGTCGGACATTTTGCTTCAGCGATGAACAACATGAAAAATCAAGATTTAATCTCAACCCTAAATGAAGCTGTATTGATAAAAAAAACTCCTATTTTAGGGATATGTCTTGGCATGCAAATTATGGGGAAATCTAGTGAGGAAGGAAATGTTGATGGGTTTGGATGGATTGATGCAAATATAAAAAGTTTTGAAGTGAAAGATTCATTCAAACATAAAGTACCTCATATTGGATGGAATAATATAAGCCAATCTAACAATAGCCCATTATTTAGGGGTATAAATGAAACTGAATTATTTTATTTTGTTCATTCATATCATGCAATCATGCAGAATGACTCTCAATCAATTGCCATAACCAATTACTCATACGATTTTACTTCTGCCTATGCAAAAGACAACATATTTGGAGTGCAATTTCATCCTGAAAAAAGTCATGACACAGGATTAAAACTTCTTAAAAACTTTATTGAGCTATAATGTATACTCCACGTATTATACCAGTTCTATTACTACAAGGAAACTCACTTGTTAAGTCAGTTCGTTTTAAAAAGCATAAATACATTGGGGACCCTATAAACGCAGTTCGTATTTTCAATGACCTCAAAGCAGATGAAATTGTTTTTCTTGATATAGAAGCCTCAAAGGAAAATCGTTTAATATCAATAGACTTTATTAAGGACGTGGGTGAAGAGGCAAATATGCCATTCGCAGTGGGAGGCGGTATAAAATCACTTGATGATATTGCACAAATAATAAAGTCAGGAGCTGAACGTGTAATTATTAATACAGCAGCTGCTAACGATCCGAACTTTATCAAATCTGCTTGTGATAAATTTGGATCATCGACTATAATAGTATGTATTGACGTTAAGAAAAAAATATTCAAAGGTAATTGTGTCTATTCACTTTCAGGGTCAAAATCAATTAATGAATCCCCTGAGAATTTTGCTCTTCAAATGGAAAGATTGGGCGTCGGTGAAATTATAATTCAATCCATTGACAAAGACGGTTTAATGACTGGCTTCGATCTGGAATTGATTCGTTCTATTTCTGAAAAAGTGAAAATTCCAGTGATTGCACTTGGAGGTGCTGGAACATCTGAACATTTAGAGCAAGGCTTTAATATAGGTTTTGCAAATGGACTTGCCGCTGGAAGTCTTTTTGTTTACCACGACAGTAATAAAGGTGTCTTAATAAATTATGTGGATAAATCTGATCTAAATTTCAACCGCTAATTCAATCATAATATTCTATCTTTACGTTGCATCAATAACTTACTCTATGAGTGATAAAAAATATCAGCAGTGCACTTGCTGCGTAATGGATACTTCAGACCCTCAAATTACATTTAACATAAAGGGTGAATGTAATCTTTGTATCGAATTTAAAAGTAAAAGAATTCTTCACAACTATAATGGTTCAAAAAGTGATACTGAATTAAAGCAGTTAATTCAGTCGATGAAAAAGAGCGGTATTGGGAAAAAGTATGACTGCATTATCGGATTAAGTGGAGGAATTGATAGCTCTTATGTTGGTTGGATCGCTCGTGAACACGACCTAAGAGTTCTAGCTGTTCACATGGATAATGGTTGGAATTCTGAAGAAGCAGTATTAAACATAAGAAATGTTGCTTCGAAATTGGGAATTGATTACGAAAGCTATGTGCTAAACTGGGATGAGTTTAAAGATATTCAACTTGCCTTTTTAAAAGCTTCTATTCCAGAAGCTGAAACGCCAACAGATATGGCTATACCTGCAGCAATGCACAAAATTGCAGCAAAATATAATGTCAAATATATAATTAGCGGTGGAAATTTTGCCACTGAAGGTATATTACCTAAATCTTGGCATTACAACGCTAAAGACTTACGCTATTTCAGGAGTATAATTAAGCAATTTGGAACAAAAAAAATAAAATCGTTTCCTACTTTCGGTTTTTTAAAAGAATTCTATTATAAAATATTTAAGGGAATTAAAATAATATATATTTTGAATTATGTTCCTTATGAAAAAGACGAAACAATAGAATTTCTAAAAGAAAAACTGGACTGGAAGGATTATGGTGGTAAGCACTATGAATCTAAATATACCGGATTTATACAATCTTATTATTTATTTAAAAAATTTAATATCGATTACAGACGTGCTACTCTTTCTACTCAAATTTGCACAGGAGCAGTCGACAGAATTAGTGCTTTAGAACAATTGAAATCTCAGCCATACAAGGAAGATGTCGTCCAAAAGGAAATGGCTTATATTTCGAAAAAATTAGGCGTTTCACTCAACGAATTGGAAAGCATTATTGATCAACCTGCTAAATGGTACTGGGATTACCCAAATGATGAAAAAAGACTAAGCTTCATTTATAACACATATCGCAAATTATTCAAAAAAGAAAAACTTGCAAACTTTTAATTTTGCATGCTGTAAAGTAACTATAATGATTTGCAATTAAACCATTCCATTATATATAAAAACCTATGAAAAAAATAGTAGCAATCATCGGTGCCAGACCTCAATTTATAAAGCATGCACCAATTGAAATGTTTTTTAAAGGGAAGTACGACTTGATTACGATTCATACAGGGCAACATTATGACGATAATATGAGTCAAATCTTTTTTAAAGAACTAGGTATGTCTAAGCCTAATTATCTCTTAAAATCTGGTGGCTTATCTCATGGAAAACAAACAGCCCAGATGTTAATTGAAATTGAAGAGATCTTAATCAGTGAAAAACCAGACGCTGTACTTGTTTATGGGGACACCAACTCCACTCTTGCAGGAGCTTTGGTAGCTGCAAAAATCCACATTCCAATTATTCATATTGAAGCCGGTCTAAGGAGTTTCAATAAGGAAATGCCCGAAGAAATTAATCGCATTTTAACCGATCACATGTCTTCTATTTTACTTTGCCCATCAGATGCGGCCATTAAAAACTTAGCGACTGAAAATATTAAGAAGAACGTTTTCAAAACAGGTGATGTAATGTGTGACATGATTCACATTGCTAAAACAAAAGGTCTTTTAATTGAAAATAATGATGAATATATATACACCACGATTCATCGCCCTTATAACACAGATAAAAAAGAAAGATTGATTTCTATTTTAGAAACATTAAATGAATTACCTTCAAAAGTGATTTTTTCACGACATCCTAGGACTAAACTGTATATGGGGAAATTTAATCTAATTGATCAAAACTATAAAAACATCCAATTCATTGAGCCTGTATCTTATTTTGTCAACTTGAATTATTTATACAACTCTGTAGCGATGATTACCGATTCTGGGGGTATGCAAAAGGAAGCTTATATATTGAAGAAAAAATGCATCACGATTCGTTCTGAAACAGAATGGTTGGGAACGTTAAAGAATGGTTGGAATACCTTAGTTTTTGAAGATTTATCTGAAATTAAATCAATATTAGAAAATCCAGCTGGAAAACACTTTAGTGATTTGTATGGAACTGGGTATGCATCAAAAGAAATTTATGAGATATTAAAAAATATCATCTAGCAAACTCACCTTTTATTAAAAAAAATAATATCTTAGATTTCAGCTTGACTAATAATTCCGCACATACCAATTGTCTAATTTGTAATTCTGCAGAGCTAAAGGCACTTAAAAAGTTCTCCAAAGCAGCGTTGATTCAATGCAAGCAGTGTTCTTTTATTTTTTGTAAAAACAGACCAAGTGATCAACATTTACAAAATTACTATGGGGATAGTTATGAAAGGACTAAGTACTTCTCACCTATCACACGAACTCGATACAACGAGCTATTAGACGCTTTTGAAGAACATCGATCATCGAATAAGATTTTAGATATCGGCTGTGGCTATGGCTTTTTCTTAGAAGTTGCGAAAGAGCGTGGCTGGGAAGTCTATGGTACCGAATTATCTGATGAGGCTATTGCCGTTTGTCAAACTAAAGGGATTAAAACATTTAAGGGAAAAATAATTGATAACAGCTATTCTGATGAAGATTTTGATGTCATCACCTCCTTTGAAATGATTGAACACATCAACTACCCGATTGAATATACTGAACAAATTAAACGACTCTTAAAACCTGGAGGAAGGGCATACGTTACGACTCCAAATTTCAACGCTGTCCTTCGTTATAGGCTGAAAGAAGCATACAATATCATTGGATATCCAAATCACTTGACTTATTTCACAAAAAACACGCTGCAATCATTATTTGAACAACATGGTTTTGAAACATTAAAAATACAAACTACTGGTTACAGTGTTACGCGAAAAAAAACGAGTCAAGGAAAGAGTAACCAAGATTATGTTTCAGAAACATCAGATGATGAAATGTTGCGCTATAAAATAGAGAACAGTGTATTGCTTAAAGCTGGCAAACACACTGCAAACTGGGCACTCAATAAATTAAAGATTGGTGACAGCATTAAGGCGACCTTTATAAAGTCAAATAGCAAGAAGTAAAATGAGAAGCTAGTTTATTTGGATAACACGGGCATCTCGGCTGCGCTCGATGACCGGTTTGTTTATGCTCGATGACCGTTCCGTTTATGCTCGATGACCGTTTTGTTTACTCTCGATGACCGGTTTTGTTTTCTTCTGATGTCCGGTTTGTTATTATTCGAAGCTACACGGACGTCGAGCGCAGCCGAGACGCCCGTGAACTTATTTCAGGAAATGACTTTCATTTTTACATTCCGATAATTCTTTCAATTTTTCAAACTCCCCTTCGATTAAAGCTTCTTTTTTTTTATTGCTCCAACCTTGCACTTGCTTTTCTCTATAGAATGCTCTGTCTATTCGATCAAATTCTTCAAAATAAACTAACTCAACCGGTTGATGCTTTTTAGTATAGTTTGCGCCTTGTTCATTTTGATGTTGTTTCACTCTTTTTTCTAAATATTTTGTGCTTCCAGTGTAATACGTTTTATTAGAACATTTTAAAATGTACATATATCCTTTCATTTGAATTATGTTTGGTTGTTTTTGGTTATTTAAGTTACAAAAAAAACCTGGCATCTCGGCTACGCTCGATGTCCGGTTTTGTTTTCTTCTGATGTGCGTTTTGTTTTCTTCTGTTGTTCGGTTTGTTTTCTTCTGTTGTTCGGTTTGTTATTATTCGAAGCTACGCGGACATCGAGCGTAGCCGAGATGAAAGCGTTAAATCCATTTTTTTCTTTATTAATACTTGTTGATTTCGAGACTCCACGGGCATCTCGGCTGCGCTCGATGACCGTTTTGTTTATGCTCGATGACCGTTTTGTTTACTCTCGATGAGTTTTGTTATTATTCGAAGCTACGCGGACGTCGAGCGCAGCCGAGACGCCCGCTTGTTTACGCTCGATGTCCGGTTTGTTTTCTTTTGATGTCCGGTTTGTTATTATTCGAAGCTACGCGGACATCGAGCGTAGCCGAGATGGAAGCGTACGATATTTTACTATCTTTATCCTCATGTGCGGAATAGCTGGATTTATCGATTACACCTCATCTTCGTCGAAGTCAATTTTGACCGACATGACCACTACCCTATCGCATCGAGGTCCAGATGGATCAGGTCATGAAGTCTATCAACTAAATAATACTCAAGTTGGTCTAGGCCATAGAAGATTATCTATTCTTGATTTATCCGAAAATGGCAAGCAACCAATGAGATACAAGCATTATGTTCTATGCTTCAATGGTGAGATCTATAATTTCGCAGAAATAAAAGACGAGTTAAAGGCCCTTGAACATAAATTCATAGGAGATTCTGATTCTGAAATGATCTTGCATGCATATGAAGAATGGGGTGACAAATGCATCGATAAATTTATCGGAATGTTTGCTATTGTAATTCTTAATGAAGAAGATAACCTTGTCTTTTGTGTCAGAGACAGAACTGGTGTTAAACCCTTTTTCTACTATTTAAAAAACGGTTTGTTTCTTTTTGCTTCGGAATTAAAAGCGTTTCATGAACATCCGTTTTTTGAAAAAGAAATTGATTTAAAATCAGTTGGAGCTTACATGCAGTATGGATCTGTTCCAACCCCTCATTGTATATTTCAGCATTCTAAGAAGTTGAAGCCCGGCCATTATTTTACACTTTCGCTAAATCAACAACCAGATTCATTGAACGACATTCAACAAGTTCAATACTGGAATGTCTACGATGCTTACAATTCTGATAAATTAGATATGAGCTATGACGAGGCTGTCATTCAAACAGAATCAATTCTTCAATCATCTTTCGATTATAGAATGGTTGCTGATGTGCCCGTTGGAATATTTTTGAGCGGAGGGTATGATAGTGTATGCGTAACTGCTCTTTTACAAAAGGAACGCAATACAAAATTAAAAACGTTTACAATTGGAGTACCCGATATTGGACTGAATGAAGCTCCTTACGCGAAAGAAATAGCGAATCACATTGGAACAGATCATACAGAAATCACATGCTCTGAAAAAGAAGCGATAGAGCTAATTAAGGAGCTCCCTTTTCATTACGATGAGCCATTTGCTGATTCTAGTGCAATTCCAACAACACTTGTCAGTAAAATGGCAAGAAAAGATGTTACAGTTGCTTTAAGCGCAGATGGTGGGGATGAAATATTTGCAGGATATAATCGCTATGATTACATGATGCGGTATGGGAAGAAGTTAAATACAATTCCTGGATTCCTTCGGAAATCTGCCGTAGGAATAATGAAATATATTCCGTCTGAACGAATTCCTATTCTTCGCAATAAATACAATTTTCACAATCGATACGAAAAGCTAAAAGGTGTTCTAAATGATCCTTCCAAGGCGAATATAATGTTGAGTTTAAGTCAGCAATATACCGACGACCAAATGGATGGCTTTATGCAAAATAGCTTTCAGCCTATTGAATCTGCCTATCTGAGTCAAGAATTAAACACAAATGCTTCTTCTTTAGAATACATGATGGCTATTGATTATCAAACATATTTGGTGGATGATATATTACAAAAAGTCGACCGCGCAACAATGTCGCATGGCTTAGAGGGAAGAGAGCCATTTTTAGACCACAGGATAATCGAATTTGCTGCTAGGCTTCCTGATGATTATAAATACCATAATGGCGTTAAAAAGAGGGTTATACGAGATATTGTGCATCAATACGTGCCTTCTGAGTTACTTGATCGCCCAAAAATGGGATTTGCAGTGCCAATTGCGAATTGGTTAAACAATGAATTACGCGAATTGGTTGAAGAATATATTTCAGAAGAGAAAATAGCTCAACAAGGGATTTTCAATTGGTCCTATATCTCGAAAATAACAACTGAGTTTTACGCTGGTAAGAAAGAATACGATACCAAGGTTTGGTACATTTTAACTTTTCAGATGTGGTATGAAAAATGGATGAACTAAAAAAGCCATCTCAATGAGATGGCTTCCATATTGAATTCCTTTAATTCTTTATTTCAAATAGGTATTCATAAAGTCACTTAATGTGATTTGCTCTTCATCTATCGTCACAAATTGAACCCCACAAGAACTTAAGAAGCGTCCCATTACCATTTCTCCTCTTTTATTTTCACCTGTCATATTAATTACCGCTTCTTTCGTTGCGTCATTATATTTCACAGTAAAATAACTTGTATAGTATCCTGAAACTTTCTCTACTCTCTCTTTCGTTAAAGTCGATGGAAGAAAATAGGTGTATTCTTTTGAGTCTTTGCTTTTAATCAACTCAACTTTGCCCTCTGTTTGGGCTGTATTCGATTTTTCTTGTGAAAATCCTGCAAAAGAGAATGCTATCAAAAGAAGGAATAAAAAGCTTGCTTTTTTCATATTATGATTTATTTTTAATCTTATAACGAGTTTAATTCTTCTTAAGTTGTCTCGTTTGATAGCTAAAGTACAATTTTTTTGCCAATTTTACTTTTATGAATCAATTACTCTCTTTTTTCAGGAAAAACACAATTGAGGCAGGCTGTGATGAAGCAGGCAGAGGTTGTCTTTCAGGACCTGTTGTTGCGGCAGCAGTGATTCTCCCGAAAGACTTCAAAAACAAACTGCTTGATGACTCTAAAAAATTAACTGAATCAAAAAGAAAAGCGCTTCGCCCAATTATTGAAAAAGAAGCACTTGCTTATGCAATAGGGGTAGTAAATGAAAAAGAAATTGACGAAATCAATATTTTAAATGCTAGTTTTCTGGCCATGCATCGCGCGATAGACAAATTAGGTATTTCTCCCGAACTACTCTTAATTGATGGAAATCGATTTAACGCTTACCTTGAAACGGAACACGAATGCATCATTAAAGGTGATGGAAAATACCTTTCAATTGCTGCTGCATCTGTTCTTGCTAAGACATATCGAGATGATTTCATGGAGGATTTACACCAAGAGTTCCCTGTTTATTGTTGGGACAAAAACAAAGGATATCCGACAAAAAAACACAGGATAGCAATATTAAACAATGGCGCCTGTAAATACCACCGAAAAACATTTACCCTACTTCCGGCCAATCAACTTTCCCTTTTCGAATGAAAAAATTCAATATTCGATGCTACGCAATAATCATCAACGATAGGAATGAAATATTACTGTCAGATGAGTTTTTAGGCAAACACTTCTTTACGAAGTTTATAGGTGGTGGGCTCGAATTTGGAGAAGGCACAAAAGACTGTGTTCTAAGAGAAATCAAAGAAGAAATTGGACTTGAAGCAAGCGTCGATGAACTTTTCTATGTGAACGACTTCTTTCAAGAATCGGCTTTTAACTCCAGTGAGCAAATTGTAAGTTTTTACTTTACAATAAAGACAATTGATTATCACTTAATTCCCATTGCTGCCGATTACCATGGTACGGAGAAAAAAGGTGAACGATTTCGTTGGCTTTCCATTGATGAATTATCCGTCAATGCTGTTACGTTCCCTATAGATAAAGAAGTTGTGAAAAAAATAAACAAAACGTTTGGTAATTTGCAAGCCAACTAATTTAAGCTCAGCTGCCGCGTATTTCTTTGGGAAATACACCTTCAAAATCCCCGTAAAGTAATTATACAGCTATTTCAAGTCTAAAGGAAATTCCGCTGAAATTAAGTTAAGTTAATGAACAATACACTTCCGTTATTTTAACTTTTCATTTTCGCGGTGTCTATTCTCATCCCGTTTGGTCTTTTTTTTGAAGTTTTCTGCCATCGCTTTTTCTAAGTCGATACCGGTTTGATTTGCCAAACAAACTAGCACAAAAAGAACGTCTGCAAGCTCTTCTCCCAGGTCTTTTCCTTTATCACTTTCCTTTTCACTTTGTTCGCCATAACGCCTCGCCATAATACGAGCGACTTCCCCTACCTCTTCCATGAGCATTGCAGTATTCGTCATTTCATCGAAATAACGAACGCCATACTCATTGATCCAATCATCTACCTTTTTTTGTAAGCCTTCTATCGTCATAATTCAACTTCTAATTAATTACTCCTTATTCTTAGAATCTATACTAATTGTTACTGGCCCATCATTGATTAAAGCAACTTTCATGTCTGCTCCAAATTCTCCGGTTTCAACTTTAGTTCCAGAATTTTTCTCTAAAGAATCAATAAAGTATTGATACAATGGAATAGCGACATCGGGTCTTGCAGATTTAATATAACTCGGTCGGTTCCCTTTTTTTACTGATGCGTGAAGCGTAAATTGACTAATCACCAAAAATTGACCTCCAATGTCTTTACAATTAAGATTCATCTTTCCTTCCTCATCATTAAAAATTCTAAGTCCAATAATTTTTTTAATCAACCAATCAGCGTCTTCTTTTTTGTCTTCATGCTCAATCCCTAGTAATATAAGCATTCCATGCTCGATTTCACCCTTCAATTCTCCTTCTGATTGAACCATTGCGGAACTCACTCTTTGAATGACTATTCTCATGCGAAATCATTTTTTCTATGGATATCATTTTCATCTTCCTCCATCAATTGCATGTAGGTTGAATAACGACTTTCATCAATTCCACCACTTTCTACGGCATCTTTAACGGCGCACTTAGGTTCATTGAGGTGTTGACAATTATTGAACTTACATTCTCCTAAAAGTGATCTCATTTCTGGAAAATAGTGAGAAATAACGGCCTTGTCTAAATCAACAATCCCGAAAGCTCTAATTCCTGGAGTATCTATAATATAACCTCCAGATTGAAGTTTATGCATTTCAGCAAAAGTAGTTGTATGTTTCCCCTGATTATGTGCTTCAGAAATTTCTCCAACTGTGATATTCAGGTTTGAATCTAGTGCATTCACCAAAGTACTCTTCCCTACTCCACTATGACCTGAAATCATGACCTGTTTTCCATTTATTTCATCCTTTAAAAAGGCAATTTGCTTTGGATCTAATGCAGATATTTTATGACCTTGATACCCAATTCTTTCATACATATCAATTAAAGCATCTACATACTCTAGGTCATCTACTGAATAATTATCGATTTTATTAAAAAGCAATTTTGTTGGAATGCGGTATGATTCTGCTGAAACTAGAAAACGATCTATAAATGCAAGATGGGTTACTGGAGAATGTATTGTAACTAACAAATAAGCGCAATCGACATTCGCGGCAATTATTTGTTTCTGCTTACTTAGATTAGTTGATTTTCGAACAATATAATTTCTTCTTTCATCATAACTCTCGATAAGCCGATTGCCTTCTTCATCAATTGTCTCATTAAGAGAAACCACATCACCGACAGATATTGGATTCGTAGATTTTAATCCATCCAAACGCATTTTACCACGTATTCGACAATTAACAATTGAGCCATCATTTAATTCTACAGTGTACCACTTTCCTGTCGATTTTAATACAAGTCCTTTTTCTGACATAAAGTAAAAGTAATCAAGAATGAAGAACTGTGAATGATGAATAGCATTTTTAATTTGAGAATGCCACTTAGATTGGCTTAATTAGTCTAACTCTTAATGAATCGTTTTGTACTTGTTCTCCTATTCATCTTCATTTGCAAAATATATACGCCCGATTGAATCGATGAAAGATCAACTTTTGTTGTCTTTGCTTGAATATTGCTCTGGAAAATCATTTTTCCTGTGATGTCAGTAATCAAAACTGCTTCATGAGTTTCGTCAGTTGAAATGACTAAATCATTTAGAACGGGGTTAGGATAAATAATGAAATTGTTGTCATCCAGCTCATCCATTCCTAGAGCGCAAGAAATTGAAGTGCTTGCTACTTCTTGGAGAACTCCGTTAGAGATACTCCAGTTTTCCCATATCCCACCAGTTCCTGTTGACCAATCTGCAAGATTAAATGTTTTCGAGCCATCCATAGTCGCCTGAATGTGATACACTTTTAATGCTTCACCATTCCTATCCCAATTCAAAGGTGTGTCAGGAGAACAATCTTCTGGCGTGTAGTCTGGTAATTCACAATTCGGCTGAATAAAATAGACATTTTCATCGTAAGCTGGCCATTCTCCATAGGCTCGAGCCATTCCATTTTCATCAATACAAACAGCGGTATATTCATCACAGGCTATACCTTTTCCAACTACTCCATAATCTGTTAATATTCGAGCTAAAAAAACTGCTTGTCTTCCTTTTCTGTTAGGATTATCGTAATGTGTATCTGTAACAACATCTTCCAAGTAATCATTTTTAAGAAATGTTGTGGAATCTACAGTTACATCAAAGTCGTATGGATTAGTAAGAGCCGTTGCGGATGTTACAGTCCCATTTTCTGCTGAAAAATAATACTTTCCTTGTATTGCCATTCCAGCGCTCGTACCCCCAATAACAATATTTCGTTGTGCCAAGCCTAAATTGATTAAACTATCTACAGGCGTATTTCTCCAGTAGGACACATAATTCGATTGATCACCACCGGCAAACCAAATAGCTTCTGCTTTTTGGATTCTTTCTTGAACATAGCTATCATTTGACGCATTAGAATTATTAAACACAATTGTTTCAACAGAATTAACGGTTACACCTAATTGGGAAAACATGTAATCATTGTACCCATCTGAGCCGCTTGTTCGAAGAACGAGTACATCTCCTCCATTAGCTCTTTGTAGGAACCATTTCATGGCTTCATCATGTTCTGTCGCCCCCCCCATTAAACAAACACCACCTTGTGGAAATGCTCCATAATCTAGAGGGGATCCTGTAAAGTAACTCGTATAGTTTTGACTGATTCCCACAATTGGGAATAATATAAAAAGTAGTAACATCGTTTTCATAATAGCAAGATACTTAAATAAAGTATAACCAGATAAGGTTGTTCTTAATCTATCCTCTACTATTAATGGTACCTGTAGGCTTTTTCTTATTTCAAAGTAACAACACTCTCCCCAATAACAATTGAGTAATATCGCTCTAAACTAATAAAAGCGACACTTTAACAGAAGTACCCTTTGTATTATTTAAACTACAGGTAATCTTTCCATTGTAGAACTTGATAAGGTTTATACTGGTTATTAAGCCAAGTCCTACACCCTGTTGTTCTAGTGTTGCTCTGTCAGACTGAGAAAAAGCCCCTATGGATTCTTTTGTTTTATCATCAATTCCTAATCCACTTTCGGTAATCGTAATGTGAACATGAGTATCATCAGTTTGGGCATCAACTTCTACTGCATCACCTTTGTTTGACATGGGTGATCAGAGTGTATACTCTATTCCTTTATTTTTGCTTAAATTTATCATCTCAATCAGAAATATATCACACATGAAAATGAATGCAAACAATCGATTTGTTCGGTTATCTCTAGTAACACTTACATTACTAATGTTTTCTTCGTCAGCAACATTTGCACAAAGGAAGAAATCTAAGAAAAATACTCCGCAAGCACAGAACTTAAAAAAAACAGGCCCGAAGCCTTACTCTAAAGTTATAACAAAAGACGCCGTTTCTGATATAGGTTTGTTTTCTGTTCACAGAGTTGACGAGAAGCATTACTTTGAATTACCAAAAGATTTATTAAACAAAGAAATATTAGTCGTAAGTCGGATTTCAGGACATGTAAATGGATTAAACTTTGGTGGAGCTGGAATGAAATCTAGACCACAGCAGGTTATTCGATTTGAGCAGCTCAATGAAAAGATTCTTATGCGCTCTGTTTCTTATAATAATGTAGCGGAGGAAGGAACACCGATTTATACATCAGTAATCAATAATAATTTTGAACCAATCATTAGCACATTTAATATTGCCGCATATTCAAAGGATACATCATCTGTTGTTCTTGATGTGACAAGTTTGTTTACATCAGATGTAGAAATGATAGGTGCATTACAGAGCTATGAAAGAAAGCGTTTTAAAATAAGAGGTTTGGATAAAACTCGGTCATTGATTACTGAGATGAATGCCTTTCCAGAAAACGTACAAGTTAAACACATACTAACATATAGAGGAGATGCATTGCCTGACAATCAAACTACAGGAACACTTTCAATTGGAATGACTCAATCATTCATACTTCTCCCTGAAGACAAGATGCAATCGCGTTATTCGGATGAACGTGTCGGGTTTTTCTCTTTGAGAAAAATCGATTATGGTTCAGATGAACAAAAGGCCGCAACACAAAAGTTAATTACTAGATGGAGATTGGAGCCAAAAGATTGGGCAGCATATAATCGAGGAGAATTAGTAGAGCCTATTAAACCTATTGTTTATTACATTGACGCTGCTACACCTGAAAAATGGAAAAAGTATATTAAAATGGGGGTAGATGATTGGCAAAAGTCATTTGAGAAAGCAGGATTTAAGAATGCAATAAGAGCAGAGTATGCTCCAACCCCTGAAGAAGACCCAGAATGGTCTCCTGAAGACGTTCGTTACTCAGTGATTAGATACATTGCGACAGACATTCAAAATGCTCAAGGTCCACATGTACATGATCCAAGAACTGGAGAAATTCTTGAAAGTGATATACTATGGTATCACAACATAATGAACCTTTTAAGAAACTGGTATTTTATTCATACTGCTGCAGTTAATCCTCAAGCACAAAATGTAAAATTTGATGATAAAGTAATGGGGCAATTAATTCGTTTCGTTTCGGCTCATGAGGTAGGACATACGCTCGGTTTACCGCACAACATGGGATCGAGTGCTGCTTATTCAGTAGACTCGTTGAGATCTCCTTCATTTACATCAACACATGGCACAGCTCCTTCAATAATGGATTATGCCAGATTCAATTATGTTGCTCAACCTGGAGATGGTGTTACTAATTTTTTTCCAGGAATAGGTGAATACGACGATTGGTCTATCGAATTTGGTTATCGATTAACTGGAGAAAATGTAACTGCTGAAGAAGAAGAAGAAACGATTAATAAGTGGATTCTTGAAAAGGCAGGGAAACCTGAATTCAGATTTGGAAGACAGCAAGGTGAGTCAATTGATCCTTCGGCACAAACCGAAGATTTGGGAGATGATGCTATTAAAGCAAGTGACCTTGGGATAGAAAATCTAAAGAGAATTGCTGATAAATTATTGGAATGGGGTACTGAAGATGGTAAAGATTACGCTGATTTAAGTGAACTATATAGTGCAATGGCAGGACAATTCAATCGCTATATGGGTCATGTTTCCAATAATATTGGAGGAGTTGAAGGAGACACGAAAACAACTGATCAAGCAGGAGCAGTTTATACGCCAACATCAAAGGAGAAGCAACAACGCGCCGTAGATTTCTTAAATCGTCAATTGTTTGACACCCCTAAATGGATGATTGATACTGAAATTTTGGACAGAATTGAGGCATCAGGAAATGTAAATAGGATTATGAAAATTCAAACACGTACATTGAACGGTGTTTTGTCTAACAATCGTCTAATTCGTATGATTGATAATGAGGCTGCTAATAAAAATGAGGCCTATACAGCTTCGGCTCTATTTTCTGATTTACACAAAGGGATTTGGACCGAATTGAAATCGGGTAAGAAAATTGAAGTTTATCGAAGAAACCTACAGAAAGCGCATATCCAACGCTTAGAATTTTTACTCACTTCGAAGAATATAGAATTTACGAATTCAGATATCCCTTCATTATCTCGCGCATCGCTTGAAAAGTTAAAGACAGAAGTGAAAGTATCTATAGGAAGACAGACTGGGGTTTCAAGAGATCATTTAAAAGATGTTCTTGTTCGTATTGAAGATGCTTTGGAGGGACATCGTGTCTATTAAATTTTTGAGATATTTTAAATCTCTTCTATTAATGGTACCTGTAGACTTTTTCTTATTTCAAAGTAACTACACTCTCCCCAATAACAATTGAGTAATATCGCGCTAAACTAATAAAAGCGACACTTTAACAGAAGTACCCTTTGTATTATTTAAACTACAGGTAATCTTTCCATTGTAGAACTTGATAAGGTTTATACTGGTTATTAAGCCAAGTCCTACACCCTGTTGTTCTAGTGTTGCTCTGTCAAACTGAGAAAAAGCCCCTATGGTTTCTTTTGTTTTATCATCAATTCCTAATCCACTGTCGGTAATCGTAATGTGAACATGGGTATCATCTGTTTGAACATCAACTTCTACTGCATCACCTTTGCTTGAGAATTTAAAGGCATTGTCTAAAATGTTTTCAATTATTATTTCAAAATGACTTGAAGAAATTTTTGCGCTAAATAATTCAGGTGTTTGTTTAAGGTCAGATAATCGATTGTATTTCTTTGCAATAATATTGCTTTGATTGGCTACAATTAAATTGCCCATTTCGGTTTCCTCATTATGCAATGCTTCTGTATTCTCATTATTATTTAATAATAACTCAACTTCTGTATAGTAAATAAACTTTTTGACTGTATGTAAAAGCCTATTTCCTGATTCATTAATCGCTGTCACAAAACTTTTCACTTCAGCTTCATTTATTTTGTAATTTGGATCAAGCATAAGATTCGAGAATCCTATAATACCGTTAAGGGGCGTAAGTAATTCATGAGGAATTGCACTCGTAATATTATATTGTAAAGTTTTAAATGATTGTTTTAAAGATTCCTTTCTATCAGCTTCTTTTTTCAATCTACTTTTAATCGAACTTACAAGTAAATCACTTTGAAATGGTTTAGTAATATAATCATCTGCTCCTAATATCATTCCTCCTCGAACATTTTCAGTAGCTGCTTTTGATGTTAAAAAAATGAAGGGTGTATCTTTTAAATCAATGTCAAGTCTAAGTTCTTCATATACCTGATAGCCATCTTTGAGAGGCATCATAATGTCACATAATATAAGATCAGGGAGGTGTTCTTTGGCTTTGTCAATACCTACTTGCCCATTTTCTGCCGCAATTACCTGCATCCCTTCAAAAGTTAAAATTTCCACAAGTACTTCACGTAAACTAAGGGTATCTTCTATGACTAAAATTTTTGCTTCGTTCTTAATTATCATCTTTTATTTATATTATATTGAATTCAGACAGTAGGTAGAATTACCCTAAAATTAGAGCCTTTATCAATTTCACTTTCAACTTCTATTTTTCCTTTATGTAAATCTAATGCTTTTTGTAAAATAACTAATCCCAGACCAGTACCTGAAATTTCACCTACGTTTTTACCTCTATAAAAAGGTTCAAACAACATTGCAATGTCTTCTTTTGAAATTCCAACACCATAATCTTTAAAAGAAAAACTAATTCCAGTTGGTTCTTTTTTTATGCTTATTTCAATTTGTTTATCCTCACCTGAATATTTTATAGCATTACTAAGAAGATTATTGACAACGTGTTTAATCCATTTTTTATCTGCCGGAATCATGATTATAGGCGTGGAGATATTATAAATTATGGTTCTGCTTTTGGGTTCACTGAGTTGGTATTCAGTAATAATCTCCTTTATTAGGCTAACAATATCCAAGGAAACTGGATTAAAGTCTAATTTTTGAGCATCTGATTTTCCAATAATTAAAATATCTTCCAGCATGACAGTCATATCTAAAACTTCACTTTTTATTTTCCCTAAGCGCTCGTTAATATCATCTCGACTAAGCTTATCGAAGTACCTCAGAATAATATCTGAGTTTGCATTTATGGCTGCAAGAGGTGTTCTGAATTCATGCGATACCATCGAAACAAAATTAGTTTTAAGTATACCCAATTCCTTTTCACTTTCTAATGATTTTTCAATTTCTTTGTTTTTTTCCTTTGTTATTTGTAGGAGTGAAAAGTTTGTTTCCTTTTGTTTAATTAGGTTTTTTAGAAAATAGGTAGTTGCACTAAAAATTACTGCAGATGGAACTCCTATATTCATTAGGTAAAAAATTGTGCGCGCATTTTCAGTGACCTTAAGTCCATCCATAGAAAAAGTTGGAACACCAATTGATGTAATTCCAAGAATTAGAATGAACATTACCATCCAGATTCTTGCGTCTTTCTCATTTAGAAATAGAAGCGCACCAATTGGACCTAAAAAACACCAAGCTATAACAAAGCCTGAATTATGAATTGACCCTAAACTCCACTGAATGAAAGCTGTTACCCATGTAATACATGCTAATTGCCCGTATACTAAAATCTTATAATTGCGTGTAAAGTGGGAGATAAAAATAGATGAAATCACTATTACAACGAATATTAAAGGAAGGACTGTAGTCAGCCCAAATCCAAAGAAAAAGTAATAAATGCTACTCCAAGCTAAGCCACAAAAGCTACAACAAATAGAAATTATTAAAATCAGAGACTTGGCAAATTTTATATCGCCGGAATCCGAAGCATTAAAGCAGTATTTGGAAATTAGAGTTTTCAATTTATTTATATTAAAGTAAGCATTTGTACCAAGTTACTTAAAACGATTATAGTTGTTTAGGTTTACTGGTTCTAATTAAGCAAGTTAAACTTAGTAAGCTTCTGTTTGTTTCTGTTAAATTATTTTTTAATTAACGTTTAAACGTCAGGTCAAAACAGCTGCCTTCTCCCAATATGGATTTAGCTTCAATTTGCCCTTGGTTAATTTCAGTATATTCTTTTGCGATACTCAAGCCTAATCCAGTTCCTTTAATGTCTATCACATTGTTCGCACGAAAAAAGGGGTTAAATAGTTGTGGCATTTCAACTTCAGGAATACCTATGCCATAATCTTTTATGGACATTACAAGCTCTGTTGGTTTAAAAGATATGATTAGCTCAGGGTTATTTTTTTCTGCAGAATACTTAAAAGCATTACTGATTAAATTTGACAATGCATGTGTTAGTAAATTAGAATCCAGGATTACATTGTATGGTTCTCCTATAAGTTGAAACTCTAAGATTCTTCCATCCATTTGGATCGAATTAAATTGTTTAACCATTGCATTGCAAAATTGAACCAGATCTAACTCTTGGGGAACATAAGCAAGGGTTCCAGAGGTTAGTTTTCCTAAAATAAGAACATCATCCATTAGTTTCGTCATTTTAGCAATTTCTCCTTTAATACGACCGGTTACTTTTGTATACTTTTCTATATCCTTATTCTCACTTCTATCGGCTAACATTAAAAGTAATTCTGTATTTGACTGAATAACCGCCAATGGAGTTCTAAATTGATGTGATGCAGTAGATACAAAGCTGGATTTTAAGTCTCCTAACTCTATTTCTTTAAGTAATGATATTTTCAACTTCTTTTCACTATTGATCAATTCTATTGTTCGTTGTTTTTCTTTTAAAAGCGAATTTTCTAATTGTAATTCGTTTGTCCTTAATTCCTTTGTTCTTTCTACAACTTTCACTTCCAATTCATCCTTTAAATCAATAAGACTCTTTTCCTTTTGATTTACTTGATTGATGAAATCTGTAATATCAGTACTGTAAATATTTATATAAAAAAATTCTTTAACATATACCAATGTTAGCGAATAATGCCTTTTATTTCTCGTCTCAATAACCGTTAATGGCTTCCCGCTTGCTTGGGCTTGCTTGAAGTGGCCTTTTAAAACTGTATCATTTAAATTGTTTCCTTCTATCTTAAAATCGGAGAGGAAATGAATAGTACTCGCTGCATTATTATATAAAAGTTTAAATTTTTCATTGAACCTTAAAATTGAATTTGGATTCTCTGACGGAAATTTGGATATTTCTCCAATATCTTTTTGAGCTTTTTTTAATTCTTCATTTTTTTTAAATAAATTGTTTGAAATATTTTTTGATTCGGTTATATCTCTAAGGGAGATCTGAAAAAATTGTCCCTTACCGTAGGGCAATTTTTTAGATAAAAAAGAAACGTACCTCAGGATTCCAGACTTGGTTTCTATTTGCGCATCAAAATTTGTTAGAACAACTTTTTTCAAGTAAGCAAATTTACTTTCTATATTTTTCTTTTCACCTTTTGGAAATAAATCAACTATGGTAAGTAGGCGAATAGCTTCCTTAGAAAAACCAAGCAGCGATGTTGCCATTTCATTTGAATCAACAAACACATTTAAATGAGTATCATAAATTAAAATTGCATCAGCTGAATACTCAAACAAAGCAACATGCTTTTCTCGAGAAACCTGAAGCTCCTGCCCAAGCATAGTGATACCAAGAATTAAGGCATCGATATCATCCAGCGCTGGAGAAGTAGCAACTTTATAGTCGTAATTACCTCTCGACAATTGAATTAAAAATTCTTGTATTTGATCAAATCTTTTATCCACTTACACTTTCATTAATTTCCAATTGTTCATATAGCCATTCAATCGCGGTATCTTTTTCGTTAAAAATTTTCATTATTGTTCTTGAATTCTTAAATCCAAGAAAGAAATTAGCAATGATTCTGGTGTAAAATGAATCTACGATTAATGCAACGCTAATATTGCGTGGGTTGTCATTCTGTACTTTCGAATACCAGTCCCTCGCTTCTTTTGAAATACTCTTAATATTCGCCATTTCAATAATTGTTCCAAAGTGGCCAGCTTCCTTCATCAATTCTTCGGATAGCTCCATATCTTCTTTAGCATCCTCTATCTTAATTTCAGCATTCTCTTTGCACTCTACGAATATAATATCCTCTCCTATTAGCCATGCTTTACTGCATCTAGTTTGGTGCTCGCGAGCTACTTTTAGTAGTTTATAAAAATTTTCTGTACTCATAAAACAATTTATTTAAATGTAATTAACATTGACTATTCGTAATGATTATAATTGGAGTCCTGTTCGAAGTCTCCTTCAACTCCTCAAGTATATAGAAGGCAATACTTTTCGCTCTTATGTATAGTATGCAAGAAGCCGCAAACTTAAAAATCAGCGACTTAGCAAATCTTATATCTTCAGTTCCTGAGGCATTACAGCAGTATTTGGAGGGTAGTGTTTTCAATTTACTTCTATTAAAGTGACGTTTTACTAAAATACTTAAAACAATTCTAATTGTTTTGATTTATTGAATCTAATTGAGCGAGTTAAACCTATTAACCTTTTATTCTTTTCTGTTAAGTTCATTTTTAATTAGCGTTTAAATTTCAATTCAAAGCAACTGCCTTCTCCAAGTATGGATTTAGCGGAAATTTGCCCTTTGTTTATTTCAATGTATTCTTTTGCAATACTCAAGCCTAATCCTGTACCTTTAATTTCCATTGCATTTTTAGCACGGAAAAAGGGTTGAAACAAGTTTGAAGTTTCTTTTTTCGGAATACCTATTCCATAATCCTTTATTGACATAATAAGTTCTTTTGGTTTAAAGAATATTGTCAGTTCAGGGTTATCTTGTCCTACAGAATACTTAAAAGCATTACTGATTAAGTTTGACAATGTATGCCCTAGTAGTTTAGAATCCAGGGTTACATTGCATGGTTCTCCAACAATCTCAAATTCTAAAATTCTTCCATCTTCTTGTATCAAATTAAATTGGTTAATGATTGTTTTGCAAAATTCAACCAAATCAAGCTCTTGAGGATTATAATGCACGTTTCCAGAGGTTAATTTCCCTAAAACAAGAACATCATCCATCATTTCAGTCATTTTAGCAATTTCTCCTGTAATACGACCGGTTATTTTTTTATACTTTTCTACTTCTTGATTATCAATTCTGCCGACTAACATTAGGAGCAATTCTGCATTTGACTGAATAATCGCCAATGGAGTTCTAAATTGATGTGATGCAGTTGAAACAAAACTCGTTTTAAGCAGGCCTATTTCTTTTTCACGTTCTAATTCTATGGCAGCTTTTTGCACTTTATAATTCAGCTGCAGGTAAGCATTTTTGTTATTTTTTACAATATTTTTTAATTCCTCTTCCAGTGCATAATGTTTCTTTAAATCAGACAATGATTCTTTGTACTTGCATTGTTGTTCTCTAATCCCAGAAAGATGCAGCATGAGAGCAGAAATCTTTGGCTTCAGGTTTTTTTCCTCGGAAATTTCTAACGCTTGTAATAATTTAATTTCTGCCTCAGAAAAATTCTTTTTTACAATATCAATTTGCGCCAATGAAATAAAACTGGAGACAACTGCAGGCATTGCATTATTTTCAGACCTTATTTCATAACTTTTTGAAAACAGACTATAAGCCTTGTCGTAGTTTTTATTTATTTGCTCCAACATTCCCAATTCATGAAAGGCCCTGGCCTCAACCATCCAGATATTATTTGTTTGACTATAGAGCAGCGTCTCTTCAAACAGTATTGCTGCTTTTTCTAATTCCTGTTGTTTTTTATAAACTGAAGCAAGACCGATATTGATGTATGCAACTACACTAAAATCAGATTCATGATCAAGTGAATTCTTACTTAATTGATAATGGTAGAATGAATCTTCAATTTCGTCAAGATCAAAATAAAAGACTCCAAGTGTCCAGTTTAATCTAATAATGGCAACTTTTGTGTTTTCTTTATTCTTAAGCTCATCAAAAGCTTGGTTAATTGTATTAAAGGCAAGCTCTACATTCCCTTTGGCCCATTCTATTAGACTTGTAATAATTACACCCAGACTGAATTCCAGATAATTCTTATTTGCTAATAATTTTTCTGAAATGGAATAAATGATTGAAATGGCTTTCTGAGGTTCATTATTGTGCCATAAAAAAAATGCGAGATAGGTTTTTAATATGTTTTTATCAGCAGCTAAATTTAATTTTTCACATATTTCTATTCCTGATTCAGCTAAATCATACGTTTTGTTATGGGTAATATTATAATTAGCCCTACAAAAGTTAATAATGTCATTTAACTTTTGAATATCATCCTCATTTCCCGATATATTTTCAGCTTCTTTCATTGTTAGTTAGTGCTGAACCTTATTTCAAAACAGCTACCTTCTCCCAATGTCGATTTAACAGCAATCTGCCCTTTGTTAATTTCAGCGTATTCTTTGGCGATATTCAAGCCTAACCCAGTACCTTTGATTTCTGTCACATTGTTCGCACGAAAAAAGGGTTGAAATAGATTTGATAGCTCAGCTTCCGGAATACCTAGACCATAATCTTTTACTGACACTAAAATTTCTTTTGATTTAAAATTGATCGTCAATAGAGGATTTTTATTGCCTACGGAATACTTAAAAGCATTACTTACAAGATTAGACAATGAATGCGTTAGTAATTGAGGATCGAGTGTTACATTGCATGGTGCTCCTACAATCTCAAAATCTAAAATTCTTTCATCCACTTGTATTGAATTAAATCGTTCAATCAATTCATTACAAAATTCAACCAAATCTATCTCTTGCGGAACATAAGGAACATTTCCAGAGGTTAATTTACCTAAAACAAGAACCTCATCCATAAGTGCAGTCATTTTAGTAATTTCTCTTTTAATACGCCCAGTTATTTTTTCATTCTTTTCTGGTTCAATTTTTTTACCAGTGCTGGCTAAAATATTAAATAATTCCACATTTGCCTGAATAACCGCTAATGGCGTTCTGTATTGATGTGATGCCATTGAAACAAAGCTGGTTTTAAGTAACCCCAGTTCCTTCTCTGTGTCTAATGACTTTTTCAGTTTTTTATTCTGAAGCTGAACTAATTTTTTTTGCTTTTCAACTATTTTTCTTTGCGATTCTATTTCATTCCTTTTTACTAATAATTCTTCATTTATTTGATTCAATTCTTTATTCGTTTTATCAGCAGTATTTTTTTGAGCCTCGATGACTGATTTTTGATTGGAAGTTATCTTAAATCGATTATAAATGAATACTCCAAAGATTAAAGTCAAAAATAAGCCTCCAAACAAGTAGAAACTTTTTTGTTCCGCAAGCTCTTTCTTTTCACGTTCATTATTGACTTTTTCTTGGCTAACTTCTATAAGATAGGCATTTTTTATACTGTCCTTAGCCACTTTTTTATCGTATTCATATTTTGCGTTTTGTCTAACTATTTCTTTGCCAATATTTTCTCTTCGTATTTCATCTTTGGTTTCTATAAAAAGAGTAAACATATCTAGTGCTTCCTTCGGCTTATTAATAGCTTTGTAAAACTTAGACAAATCTTGCGCAGCATCTCTAATTTTATCTTTTGCACCAATTTCTTGAGCAATTTTTAATGCCCTATGTGCAAAAGAAATTGCTTTTAGTGTTAAATTTTGTTTGAAATGAATCTTAGCAATTAAATTTAGTGAAGCTGATTCGTATAGACGATCATTCAGTTTCTCTTGAGTCTTTAAAGCTTTATTTATATAATCCAAGGCAGTTTTATAATGCCCTAAGTCGAATTGAATACGACCAATGTCATAATTTATTTGGGCATTGAGATTCTCTTCATAGCCGTCGTTAGCGATTAGTGCTTGTTCAAAATTACTAAGTGCATCTTTATAGTTGCCTTGATTCATGTAAGCAACTCCAATATTAACAAGAGCATGGGATTCTCCCATTTTATCTCCGAATTCAATTTGAATTTTCAAACTTCTATTGTAATATTCAAGGGCTGATTTATAGTCTTTGTCTTCTTTATATATTAGCCCTATATTATTCAAGGTGCTTGCTATTCCGCTTTCATTTTTAAGATTTTCTTCAATTTTCAGACTCTTTAGATAATACTTTAAGGCATTTGAATAGTCCCCTTTATCCTGATAAACTGCACCCATATTATTAAATACAGAAGCAATGCCTTCTTGATTTCCAGAAGTAATTCGCAGTTTTAGACATCGCGAGAAGTAATCAAGAGCTTCCTCATAGTTATCTACAAAATATTTTGAAAGTCCTTGTAAAAGTAATGCCGTTGACATTCTATAATTTAACTTTTCCTGTTTCGCAAACTTATAGTATTCTTGTGCTAAAATATAAGCTGAATCAGGGCTATTATATAAGAAGTAATTTACAATATAATTTTTGTAAGCATCAGCTCTTGTAGTGTCTTCAAGTTCATTATTATTCCATATAGTTAATAAACTGTCAATTTGTTTTTTCTCCTCTATACTAAAATCTTGAGTCATACCACTAAAAGAGTTTAGAAGAAATAATAGGTAGATTATCTTTTTCATGCTACTAATGTAATAATTATTTATCCTGCGGAAAATGTCCCCTGTTTAAATGCATCTAACTATTAATTAGATTTTTAAGTTGTTTTAAGCTTTGTCCATAGAGCTCCTTTTCCAACTCTTTATACGATCGTTTACTCATGCTTTCATAGTGTCTTAAATCCAATAGATGAGTTATATCCAATACCCTTTTATTTTTAGCTGCTAATTGCATTTACAGTTAGTGTTTAAACTTTATTTCAAAGCAACTCCCTTCTCCTAATGTCGATTTAACGGAAATCTGACCCTTGTTAATTTCAGCGTATTCTTTTGCGATATTCAAGCCTAACCCAGTACCTTTAATGCCTATCACATTGTTCGCACGAAAAAAGGGTTGAAATAGATTTGATAGTTCAGCTTCTGGAATACCTAGACCATAATCCTTTACTGACACTAAAAGTTCTTTTGGTTTAAAATCGACCTTCAATAGAGGGTTTTTATTGCCTACAGAATACTTAAAAGCATTACTTATTAGATTAGAAAATGTGTGCGTTAGTAATTTAGGGTCAAGGTTTACAATATATGGTTCTCCTTCAAACTTAAAATCTAAAGTTCTCCCATCGTCTTGTATCAAATTAAATTCTTCAACCAATTGATTGCAAAAATTAACAATATCTATCTCCTTAGGAGCAAAATCGATGTTTCCAGAGGTTAATTTACCTAAAATAAGAACTTCATCCATCAGCTCTGTCATTTTAATAATTTCATTTTTAATACGCCCAGTTATTTTTTCACTCTTTTCTGGTTCAATTTTTTTGCCGGCGCTAACTAATATATTAAACAATTCTGTATTTGCCTGAATAACCGATAATGGTGTTCTAAATTGATGTGATGCCATTGAAACAAAGCTGGTTTTTAGTTCACCTAACTCTTTTTCTTTAAGTAAGGATACTTTTAACTTATTTTCACTATCAACCAATTCTATTGTCCTAACTTTTTCTTTTGATAATGATTGTTCTAAATTTTTCACTAAACCATCATTGGTTTCTTTGTGCTGCATTAAATTCTTCTTAAGGGTATTTAAAGAATTGTTTAAAACACTTATTTCATTTTTCCCTTTAGTCCATGTCAATTCTGATGTGTAATTCTCCTTGCTTAATTCAGCTGCAAATCGACTTGCTGTTCTTAATGGATTAGTAATTAAGAGGAAAAAGAGGGAGCTTAATACCAGTAATATAAGATTTGCTAAAATCGTTAAATGAAATATTGGTTTATTAAGGTCCTGAAGTTTTTTTGCATCCGCTGTCTTGGAAATCCCTATAATGATCTTTCCCTTAATTATTTCCGTCTCAAGAGCAGATTCGTTTAAGTAATAAGTAACTGAGTCGAAGAAAGGCCTATTTTTGGTTAAAGAATCCGGAAAGCATTTAAATAGTTTAGATTCCTCAGCGTCATCATCTTGCTCCAATATGGCAATAAATGCATATCTATTGTCATTAGAAATTTGATTAATTGTTTCTTCAATAATCTGAAAGTCGTTCGATTTAATAGCCAGTTCAATACTGAGCGAAGAAGACTTTGCCATAGATTCTAGTTCAGTTTTAGCGTGTTCTTCTAATAGCTTATAATTTATATTACTATAATAATAACTAAGAGGTATTGAAAGGAGTAAACCTGCAATTGAAAAAAGAATCCACATTCGAAATGCGAAGCTATTGAATAGGCTTTTCATAAGCTCGATTTAGTTATCTTAACTTTAAATTCAGCTGGTATTTCCCCTTTATAATCAACTAATACTCCAATGGCTCCTTTATTTTTCGTTATTAAGCGCAAAACTTCTTCATTATCTTCAGCAAATATCGGTGCATCGGTTCTACCTTGAAAAACAACACCCAACCAGAATTTTTTAACTCCTTTAACGGATTTATTATACACTTGCTTAGCAATGTATTCAGCATTTCCGTTCTCACTAAAATTTAGAACAATAAGTACTGTATTTCCATTTCTCCAGTTATTGATCTTTCCTTTAAGTATCGCATCAACATCGCTTTTGCTGAACGACTTTTGATCTATAGAATTTCCGCAAATTTTTATTCTTGAGGAATAACCTTGTCCGAAACAGTTCCCATTGATCAGGAAGAAAAATGCAGCTGCAACGAAAACCGAAATAGTTGATTTAATAAATTGCATAAGATAATTGTATTGAAAATTCGTATCCATTTGGAGCCTGGTTGCTTGAATTTGACATGTTTTGGATGGCTGTATATCTTTCCAATTGACATTTAAGGTTTAATGCGGGACTAAACTCGTGTTTATAACCAATCCCAAATTTTAATTGATTAAATGGTCCAATAAACAAGTCATTCTCGGCAGATTGCAATAAATCAAGTAAAACAAAAGGAGTATGCTTCTCTTTAATGTTGTATCCAATATAGAGGTAATTACTATAATTATAGGCCGTCCCAAGACTATCTGTTGTTGTAATAGCAGTACTGAATTCATTCAATATTTCTAGAGATTTCTCAAATCGGGCAAAGGAAAAACTGAGTAATTGGTAATCTAAAGTGCCTTCATAATTAGAAGCAGCGTTTTGTTGTTCCGAATGCTGATGATGTAAAGCGTTGACATCCTTTAGATGGCTGTAATAATAGGAAGCTCCTATTCGCATACCGTCTACAGGCTTAATGTGCATAGCACTAGTAAACGAGGGGTTTGTCCCATCGATCCCATGACCAGATGATGACTGAATATCGTATCCGAAGTTTAATTTCCCAATATTCTGTCCTTGTGAGCGAATTCCCAAAGAGTGAATCGGAATGAAGTAAGAGAAGGAAAGGGGTCTATCCGCAGTTGGATAAAAGATCCTAGCATGGAAATACACATCGTTCCAGTAATTAATCGGAGTGTGCATTTGACCTATAATTACAGAATGATTTCCGAAGTAATTGTACTTAACCCTTGCTCTTCTAATCGAAGCTCTGACAGCATTTGTATGATGGTCATAATTTAACGAAAATTCTCCTAAGTACGAAAACTTTTTAGCCAATGAACCCGAGATAAACAGACTTTGCTCCCCAAGCACATAGTCGAGATCAACTTCTTCATCATCCTCGTGATATTCGACATCGTAACCAAGATGACCAAAGCCTTTGACTTGGAACTTCTTCTGTGAGAAAAGAAATGATGACGAAAAAATAATGATGACGAGGAATAAATAATTAAATTTCATATTTTTTGTTTCTTGTTTCCTTGACTTTACAAAGCAACTATTTTATATTTTTATTGTTAGTGAGATAACTTATGTTTTTTTAAATCTCATTTCAAAACAGCTCCCTTCTCCTAATGTCGATTGAACAGCAATTTGCCCTTTGTTAATTTCAACGTACTCTTTTGCAATACTTAATCCTAATCCTGTGCCTTTAATTTCTGTCACATTGTTCGCACGAAAGAAAGGTTGAAATAGTTTTGGAAATTCCTCTTCCGGAATACCTATGCCGTAATCTTTAATGGACACGACAAGCTCGTTTGGTTTAAAATGGATTGTCAAATCTGGATTTTTCTTGCCTTCAGAGTACTTAAAAGCATTACTTATTAAATTAGCCAATGAATGCGTTAGTAATTTGGGGTCTAAAGCTATATTGTATGGTTCACCTTTTATTACAAAATTTAGATGGCCTCCTTCAGTTTTAACATCATTAAATTCTTCGACTAAGTTCTCACAAAACTCAACGAAAGCTATATCTTCAGGATCATATTGGACTTTTCCAGCAGTTATTTTTCCTAAAATAAGTACATCATCCATAAGCACTGTCATTTTAGAGATTGCTTCAGTTATACGGCCGGATACTTTTTTATACTTTTCTGGTTCTATTTTTTTACCAGTGGCATTAAACATTTCGAGTAATTGTGAATTCGACTGAATAACTGCTAATGGTGTTCTAAATTGATGAGATGCGGTTGTGACAAAGATTGATTTTAATTTACCTAACTCTTTTTCACGTTCTAATGATTCTTCAAGTTCTAGCGTACGATTTTTTACTTTTATTTCTAAGTTATCGTTCAACTGATTCAGTTGGTTTTGAGCATTTTTCTCCTCAGTTATATCTCTCCACACCACATGAAGTATTTTGTCGTTGGAATTTTCAGAAGGGAGGGATGTTAATAAAACTTCTACAGGGAAAACTTCGCCATTACCCTTAACATGATCCCACTCAAACCTATTACTGCCTGTGTTGTAAGCGATTTCATTCATCTCCTTTGATTTTTCACTAGATAATTGGCCATCAGGCTGTTTCTCGGGTGATAATTCGTAAGGAGGCACATTAAAAAGCGCTGTTTTATTTTTATACCCTAGCATTGTTATTGCGGCATCGTTGCACTCAATAAATAAATTATTCTTTAGAATCAAGGCAGCATTTGCCGACTTTTCAAATAATTCGCGATAGTTCTTTTCGCTTGCTACTAATTTTAATTCTGCTTCTTTTAATTTCGTTATATCTCGGGCTATTCCCGTCATGAAAAATGGTGTGCCGTCAGTTTTTTTAAGAATTTGCGTGGTACTGTGAATCCATTTTATTTCTTTATTTAAAGTTATTATCCTATATTCTAAATCAGTAATACCCATAGTAAACAGAGACTTACCGTTCTCTTCAACTTTTTGCTTATCATCTGGGTGAACCATCTCCATCCATAGATTTGGTCTTTCATACCAATCTGCCATGGGGAAACCGTATAAATTAACCACTGATTTACTGACATACTGCATTTGGTAATCAGGCAGGTTACGGCCCCAAACAACTTCTTCTAATGACCCCATTACAAGCTCTAATCTTTCTTTGCTAGCAATTAACAACTCTTTTTGCTTATCAATTTCTTTTGAGGCTTCTAACAAAATTTCTTTTTCTCTTAATTCTATTTTAATTTTTTTCTTCCCATTCACGAAATATATTTGAATCCCAAAAAGAAGAAACGATATCAAAATGAAATTTGCTCCATAAACATATACTATAGAACTTTCATCTTTATCTTCGGAGAAATAACTTCGTGCTGATTCATCAAGAAAACAAGCTAAGAACAGTATAAAAACTAAAGTAAAAAACCACTTTCTAGCCGTTTTGATATCATAAAAAACAAGCGCAATAAATGGGGCCGTACAGCTCCATAAAAGCATGCCACTGGACTGGCTAAATCCGCCAAGACTTAGCTGTAAAAAAAAGGGTAACACGAGAACAAGTAATACTTGTAAAAAGCGAAATATATTATATCGTTTAGTAGAAATGAAATACAAAAAGGTTATTACTGTACCAACGGCATAAATAAAGGGAATCAATCCTGAGATCACATTACCATTTAGTAAGAAGTATAATCCCCAAAGAATACTTGCCAAAGAATAAGGAATAACCATAATGGTCATGATCTTTTTCCTTAGACGTTCTTCTGGAGAATCGGAAGGAATACAACCGATTTCAATTAGCCTTTTAAGTTTTTCTCCCTTTATCATAATTTATTCCCTTCTACTTTGTTATTTACTTTTCCAACCTTTATCTCTTAAACGTTATTTCAAAACAGCTGCCCTCTCCCAATAACGATGAAGCAGAAATTTGCCCTTTGTTAATTTCAACGTATTCTTTTGCAATACTTAATCCTAATCCTGTGCCTTTAATTTCTGCCACATTATTTGCACGAAAGAAAGGTTGAAATAGTTTTGGAAATTCCTCTTCCGGAATACCTATGCCGTAATCTTTAATGGACAAAACAAGTTCATTTGGTTTAAAATCAATTGTCAAATCTGGGTTTTTCTTGCCTATAGAATATTTTAAGGCATTACTTATTAAATTAGACAATGAATGCGTTAGTAATTTAGGGTCTAAAGCTACATTGTATGGCTCACCTTTTATTACAAAATTTAGATGGCTTCCGTCAGCTTTAACATCATTAAATTCTTCGACTAAGTTCTCACAAAATTCAACCAAATCTATTTCTTGAGGGACATATTGAATACTTCCAGATGTTAGTTTTCCTAAAATAAGTACATCATCCATAAGCCCTGTCATTTTAGCGATTGCTGCTGTTATACGGCCGGATACTTTTTTATACTTTTCTGGTTCTATTTTTTTACCAGTGCCATTAAACATTTCGAGTAATTGTGCATTCGACTGAATAACCGCTAATGGTGTTCTAAATTGATGAGATGCGGTTGTAACAAAACTGGTTTTTAATTGGCCTAGCTCTTTTTCTTTATTTAGGCTGTCATCTAATTCGGCTGCTTTATACTTTAAGTCCTTATTTTTATTTTCCAAGTCCGTTTGCATTTTTAGAATAGAAGAGTTCAAAAAAAGTAATATTACGACCATAATCCCAGCAGCGGAAAATGAATTTAACATACTAACGTATTGTAAAATTTGACTGTTGATCAGATAGATTGCTTTAAAATCTGAGAAGATAAGGTATACAATAAAGTATGCAAAGCCTAAAACAATCATATAGAACACCCTATATCTGGCTTCCCAATTTGGGTATAAAAAAACAGCTGCTGGTAACACCATAAAATAGATGTTAAAATTACTTTCCCAACCAATGAAATAATTCGCTAAAATTATTCCTATAGTACAATTGATACTTGACAGAATGAAGGGAAGTAATATCCATTTATTCTTGAATAAATAGCTCCATACTAAAAATAGAAAAAATGAAATGGCTGCATAGATTAACATTTCGGGAACATCGATGAAAAAATAAAAGATGGCTAAAAGTAAATGAAGAAAAGCAGTGGAAACACAAGCGCCAATCATCGACTTTAGAAAACGAGATTTGTTACGTTCACTGTGTTCCTCTTTATCACTAACTTTTACCATACAAATAGTTTATATACTTCCCGAGACATATTTTAATGTATTGCCATTTTGGCAATTGTTTCGTGAAAAACTATTACTTTTTCATGCTTGTCCATCTCTCTTTTTTTTAAAGTTTTGGTAAATGTTCTATAAAAGTACGTAATTGGTGGAATAAACACTAATAGTGTTCTAATGAGTCCTTAAGCTCTTTGTTTAATAAACTAATTGGTTTCATTTAGCTATTTAATAAGGGATTAACTTTCTTTATTGAGCCTTAGTTCTATTAGTTTTAATAATTCTGAAGCAGAATATGGCTTCGCTATAAAATCGACAGCATCTAAATCCATTCCACTACTAACGATTTCCTCTTTTGTTTTAGCTGTTAGAAATATAAAAGGAGGGAATTCAGATTCCGGCACAAGTGTCTTTAAAATTTCTAAACACTCAAGACCATCCATTTTAGGCATATTGACATCACAGATCACTAAATTAGGAGCTGTATTCTTAAACACTTTTACTCCTTCCTCTCCATCTGCAGCTTGAAATACATTATAGCCATTAACTTCTAATATATCAGTTAATGTTTCACGCAATTCTTTTTCGTCTTCAATAGTTAAAATTTTTCTCATAGAGGAACAATTTAATCTTTGCCCAAAGGTACTAAGCGATTTTAAGCTAGAATGCCATTAGTTTCCGTATGATACCATTAGCTTACCCAAAATGACTAATTAGCTACCCAACGTAACTAAAAACTTACCCAACATAGCTATATACTTACCCAACGTAACTGAATTTGAACATAACAATGTCATAA
>ENA-UOXV01000708-UOXV01000708.1-marine-metagenome-genome-assembly--contig:-NODE-708-length-48320-cov-7.960820_pt1 | contig 48320 bp, 45 predicted proteins | sample MGYA00238165_ERZ766961 | MGnify/ENA primary metagenome ERZ766961 (study PRJEB28924, sample SAMN03173240) | marine metagenome | biome: Marine; feature: Water; material: Subsurface seawater | place: North... | reverse complement strand
ATCGGTTTGGGTCGTCAGTCCTTGCGGGCGACCAACCACATATTGTCGCTCAGGAAAAACCGGTCGAGCGCGTTGAAACTCATCACACCAAACCCGGCATCCTCGACCATCGCGCGCAGGCTCGCCGGCGTAAAGTGGTTGACGTGCCCGGGGAACCGGAACCCGCACCACCGTGAGCCCATGACCCGGCGATTGATACTGGCGAAGTTCGGCACCTTGATAATGGCAATACCACCAGGTTGCAGCACACGTTCGGCGTGGGTCAGCAATTCGATCGGCTTGTGCTCATGCTCCAGGAAGGACCGCATCAGAACGCCGGTCGCCTTGCCGGTCGGAAAACTAGCCAAACCCTCAACCGCAGGCGCGTTGATAATCGACCCACCGCGCGCGGCCAAAAGCTCCTGCGCTTCGTGGGCCAGTCCCTCGGAGATTTCGATCCCACAAGTCTCATAATGGTCTGGCAAAACCAGAAGTCGGTCCGCGTTCCCGCAACCAACATCAATCACGACCCCTGGCGGCACCCATTTGTTGATGCGATTGGCCAGCTTGTCCGGCTTCTTGACCACAGCGCGATAGAACTTCCGCCAGCCCTTCGAAACAGCATGGGAAACCGGATACTCAGTCTTCATGCGTTTGCTGCGATCGCCATGATTGCGTTCCCAGGCAAAGGCGACGGCAAAATCTGCGTAATCAGGCGGGTTTTCGAGATATACAAAACTGCATTTGGCACATTCACGCAGGACCCAGTGCTCCCACGAATACGCGAGCGCGGGGGTTTGTGCGTTGTCGTTGCCGCAATTCGGGCAACTTCGATGCAACAAGGTTCCCGTGGCGTCCGATTCGGCAGCCGCGGCGGGTGAGGATTCTGCAATGGCCATAGGCCAAGCTGTATCATTCTTGGCGCGCGTCGAACAACCACCGTACACAAGCAAAAGCGACATTGAACCGCGCATGTTAAACTTGCGTTGGGGACGGTGCCTGTGGCTCCATCCCGCCGCAACATCTGGAGGCAGACCGGGCCGCGACATGCAGCATACGGGTAAGGAAACAACTGGCTATCTGATGCGCCGTCTTTGGCGCGACTGGATGCGTCAACATCTGCCGCGAATCATCGCGGCGGTCTCGCTTATGCTTGTGGTGGCGGCCGCCTCGGCAGCTTACCCAAAGCTGATCGAGGTCTCGGTCAACATGCTCGAAGCCAAGAACGCCGATGTTATCTGGATGATGCCGCTGGCCATCATTCTGGTGACCTTTTTCAAGGGCCTGGCCTCCTACGGCCAAAGTGTCCTCAGCCAGTCCGTCGCATTGCGGGTGATCAATGCAATCCAGAAAGCGATGTTTGCGCATCTGATGCGCGCCGACATGCACATGCATCATCTGAATTCGACCGGCAAACTGATATCCCGATTCACCAATGACGTGAACCTGATGCGTGACGCGCTGTCACGCACCATGACCGCGATGGCGCGCGATCTCGCGACCGCGCTCGCGCTGGTCGGCATGATGTTTTATCTGGACTGGCTGCTGACTCTACTCGTGATCGTGACATATCCGATTGCCGGACGGCCTATCATCCGGATTGGGCGACGCCTGCGGCGCGCCTCGACGAACGCACAAAGCGGGATGGGAGATCTGACCTCCAATCTCGAGCAGGCCTTTTCCGGTATCCGCCTGATCAAATCCTACCGCATGGAACCCTATGAACAGGAACGGGCCAACGACCTGTTCGACCAGATTTATTATCTGGTGATGAAAACCGTAAAGGGTCGGGCACGGACCTATCCGATTCTCGAAACTCTGGGCGGGGTCTCTGTTGCCGCCGTTCTGGCATATGGCGGCTGGCGCATCATTGACGGGACGGGAACCCTTGGTGAGTTCGTCGGCTTCCTGTCAGCCGTCATTCTCGCCTACCAGCCGATCCGCAGTTTGGGAAATCTGAATGCAGCCCTTCAGGAAGGTCTTGCCGCGGTCAAACGAAGCTTCGATCTGATCGACGAAGACCCGGAAATCTTTGACCAACCCTATGCCAAGCCATTGGTCGTATCCGGCGGGGCCGTATCCTTCCGCAATTTGAGCTTTGCCTATGAAGACGGGAAATCCGCGCTCAATGATGTGAGCTTCGATGTGCAGGCCGGACACACCATTGCGCTGGTTGGCCCCAGTGGCGCAGGCAAATCCACCGTCATGAATATGCTGCTTCGGTTTTACGACGCGGATTCCGGCTCAGTGGTGATCGACGGTCAGGAAATTCGCAACGTAACCATCGGCAGCCTGCGCGACAGCATCGCGCTGGTCAGTCAGGAAGTGACCCTGTTTAATGATACGGCTGCGGCCAATATCCGCTTCGGCCGACCCGATGCCAGCGACGACGAAGTCCTCGCCGCGGCCAAAGCGGCTGCCGCGCATGACTTCATTTCCGACCTGCCCGAGGGTTACGAGACCCTTGTCGGAGATCGAGGCCTGAAGCTTTCCGGCGGTGAACGCCAGCGGATCGCCATCGCACGGGCCATGCTCAAAGACGCGCCGATCCTGCTTCTCGACGAAGCCACGAGCGCACTGGATGCTGCGTCCGAGCAACAGGTTCAGGTCGCACTCGACCGCCTGACCGAAGGCCGCACCACACTTGTCATCGCCCACAGGCTTGCAACCGTGATGAATGCAGACAGCATTTTGGTCATGGATGGTGGCGCCATCGTGGAGACCGGCACCCATGACAGCCTGCAAAAACAGGACGGCCTTTATGCAAGGCTCAGCCGCTTGCAGTTCCGCACTCCCACCGAGGACACGACACCAGAAACCGGTGACGATGTTGGTCAGGACGACGGAGCGGCCGCCGAACGCGCGAAGGTATGAGTGCGGCTAACCCCAGAATGACGTCTCGCGGACACACTCTGTCTGCCGCCCTCTACCGCGCGACGACAACCGTTGCCCTCCCGTTTATCGAATTGCTGATCCAGCAACGCACGATGCGCGGCAAGGAAGAACCGAACCGCGTCGATGAACGGCGCGGCATTCCTTCCATAGAGCGGCCACGCGGACCGTTGGTCTGGATTCATGCCGCCAGCATTGGTGAAGCACAGTCTGTTCTCGCCTTGATCGACCGTATTCTCCGGACCACCCCAGACCTGAACATCCTGATGACGACAGGCACGGTCACCTCTGCCCAGATGATGAGTGACCGGCTTCCGCAGCGCGCGATCCATCAATATGTACCCGTCGACCGGATCGGGTGGGTCCGGCAATTTCTCGACTACTGGAAGCCCGGCGCAGGCTTATGGGTTGAGTCCGAACTCTGGCCCAACCTCGTTCTTGAATCGCATCGTCGCAACATTCCACTCGCCCTGATCAACGCGCGAATGTCCGCAAAATCCCATAAGGGTTGGCACCGCGCGCCGGCGCTGGCGCGCGAACTGCTCTCGGCCTTCGATACCATTCTCGCACAGGATGAATCCATCGCAGAACGCCTGCGGGACCTCGGCGCCCCGCATGTGTCTGTAACCGGAAATCTCAAACTTGCCGCGGCCCCATTACCCGCGACCGCCGCCGAATTGATCATCCTTCAGGAAGCAATCGGGGAGCGCCCGGTGTGGCTTGCTGCAAGCACGCACAGGACAGAGGAAGATATCGCTGGTGAGGTACACAGCGCGCTTGCAGACCGACTGCCGGGCCTCCTGACCCTGCTGGCACCACGCCATCCCCAGCGTAGAGACGAAGTAGAGCAATCTCTCAAGCGCAGCGGCCTGATCGTTGCCCGGCATTCCCGCGGAGACAAAATCACCGCAGACACCGATATCTATCTTGTGGACGCCACGGGACTGCTCGGCCAGCTCTATCGGGTCAGCCCGCTCGCCTTTGTCGGCGGATCATTGATCCCCCATGGCGGCCAGAACATGCTCGAAGCCGCGCAACTGGGCTGTGCTGTTCTACATGGGCCCCATGTCGATAACTTCCAGTCCATCACAAGTGATCTCGGTGCCGCGGGTGCAAGCCGGGAGGTCGCCAACCGGGAGGAATTGACCCTGGCCGTGGCCGAACTTCTGGGGAACCGGGAAAAACTTGAGACCATGAACCAGGCCGCCGAAGCCGCAGCGTCGCGAAATCAGGCCGTTCTGGACACAACCATGCAACGCCTGCAGCCGCTTCTTGCAAAAGCCGTGGCAGGCCAGACATGAAGGCGCCCGAATTCTGGTTCCGGAAGGGCACAACATCGGCTTCCCTGCTGACTCCGGCGGCAGCGCTCTACGATCTTGCAGGACGCATCAGCCGCGCGGCACGCACCAGCCAAACGGTCGATGCAAAAATCATCTGCGTCGGCAATCTGGTTGCCGGTGGTGCCGGAAAAACCCCTGTGGCACTTGCGCTCGCTGAGATACTGAGGACAGACGATATTGCCTTCCTGACACGCGGCTATGGCGGCAGGGAGACCGGGCCACTGCGTGTCGACCCCAGCCATCACACCGCACGTGATGTCGGCGACGAAGCGCTGCTGCTTGCACACGCCGCACCGACATGGTTTTCACGAGATCGACCAAAAGGCGCCCGCGCCGCCGAGACGGGTGGCGCCAAAATTGTGATCATGGATGACGGCTTTCAGAACCCGTCTCTCGCCAAGAACATCGCGCTTCTGGTCGTCGACGGCGCAACCGGTTTCGGCAATGGTCGCGTGATGCCCGCCGGTCCATTGCGAGAAACCGTCCGAAACGGCCTTTTGCGTGCGGATGCGATTGTTTTGGTCGGCGACGACAAGACCAATGCAACGGCACAAATCCACAACGGCACACCAATCTTAAAAGCCCGCCTTGTACCCGGTCCCGAGGCACAAACTCTCTCAGGACAGAGGGTTTTGGCCTTCGCCGGAATCGGGCGGCCGCAAAAATTCTTCGACACGCTCACAGAAATCGGCTGCGAGATTGTCGGTCAACACGCCTTTGCGGATCACAGGCCTTATCGACCCGAGCAAATTATGGCGCTTTGCGAAGAAGCAGCGGCACTGCAAGCAATCCCGGTGACCACGGACAAGGACCTCGTCCGCTTACCTGCCGATGCACGGGAGATGGTGCAAACCGTCTCGGTAACCCTCGAATGGGACGACCCTGCAGCCGTCACAACATTCCTGAAAAACAGACTCGCCTAGTTTCCCCGCACCGGCATCGGCCCGGCAATCAGTTCGGGGTCAAGGCGAAGATCAAACCAGTTGATCCGCCAGTCGAGATGCGGACCGGTCGAACGCCCCGTCGAACCCACGGTCCCAATCATCTCTCCCACATCAACCTGTTTCCCGACCGGAACCGCGATACTCGCCAAATGGGAATAGATCGAAGTGACCCCATGGCCGTGATCTATCGCGACCGTTCCTCCGGTAAAAAACATATCCGGCTCTGCCAGCGACACAACACCCGCCGCGGAGGCCCCGACAGGGGTGCCGGTTGGCGCTGCAATATCAACCCCCAGATGCGCCCGGCGCGGTTTTCCATTGAGAATCCGCTGGTTCCCATAACGACCGCTGATCCGCCCCGTCATCGGCCAACGGAACCCGGCCAATGCATGTGTCAGTTCGGAATCCCGGGCGCGTGCCGCCGAGATCAGCCGACCTTCTCGGCGAATCCGATCCATATCCGCAGTGTTTGGCGAAACCTTGCGCGGTGGCAAACCGTCAATCCGTTCAATATCGAATTTGCGCACAGTGACAGCCAGCGTGAAGGCTTCCGAAACGCCATCGGACCCTGAAACAACAATCCGAATCGGTTTGGTCCGATCACGGCCAACTCCGAAAACAAATTTTCCTGTCCGGGGCGACACCCGAACGGCTGTTTCATCTACGATCACCGATGTGCCGGCCTCAACCGTTCCAATCCGCAATGCGCCCTGAACCAGCGGACCATCAAGGTCCAGCGCCTGCACCGGAACCGTTGCGAGCATCGTCAAAAGAAACGCCAGACAAAACTGTCTCAAAGCAGCGACCCCTGCGGATCATCATCACCATCGGATATGGGCTTCCTCTTCGGTTTTGCCCGGACCGGCCTCTTTGCGGCAGGTCTGGGGGAGCCTTCTCCGGTCCCAACATTCTCGACCGTTGCACCGACCTGCCCGTCATCGCGAAACGTCAGCGCGATGCCATCGCCAGGTGACAAGGCCTCGGCAGACAGCACCGGCGCCCCCGCGGCATCCCGCACCAAAACAAATCCGCGATCGAGAACACCCTTATAGGAATAGCTTTCCAGCAAACCAGCCAGTGATTCGAGCCGCTGAGCGGCAGTGGTGCGCAATCTCAGTTGCGCCTGCGCAAGTCGACCGGCAAACGAACCAACGTCCCGCAGGTCCCGTTTGATTCCAGCTTCGCTGCCCGCCTTTGCCGAAGACAATTGCGCGACCAGCGTGTCGAGTTGACGACGTTTGGAGTCCACATACTGATCCGGTTTGACGAGCTGGTGGCCCTGATTGGCCACCGCTTCGCGCTTCGTCTGCAACATGCGGACAAGCCCCGGACCAAGTCGTTCGGCCCAGTCATCAACACGCTGCATCGCTGTTTCCAGAATTCGGCGCGGAGCAGGCAAGCCTCGCCCCAACGCTGTTACCTCCTGAGATCGCCCCCGCAACAAACGCGTCATGCCCCCAGTCAGCCGTGCTTCATCCTCGGACACTTGTGCGATCAGGTCCGCGCGAACCGGCACCGCCATTTCCGCCGCCGCCGTCGGTGTGGGCGCACGACGGTCGGATGCAAAATCGATGAGCGTCGTGTCGGTCTCATGGCCGACGGCAGAGATCAGCGGGATATCACTCCCCGCAGCCGCCCGGACGACGTTTTCCTCGTTGAACGCCATCAGGTCCTCAAGTGAACCGCCGCCGCGCGCAACAATGAGCAGATCAGGTCGCGGCACCGCGCCACCCGGGGCGATCCGGTTGAAGCCCTCAATGGCTGCTGTCACCTGCGCGGCTGCCGTTGTGCCCTGCACGACCACTGGCCAGAGCAACACATGACGTGGAAAACGATCTTCGAGGCGATGCAGGATATCCCGAATCACCGCGCCCGTCGGCGATGTCACCACGCCGATCACCTCGGGCAGAAACGGGATCTGCCGCTTTCGGTCAGCGTCGAACAGACCTTCTGCGGCCAGACGCTTGCGCCGCTCCTCAATCATCTTGAGGAGCGCGCCCTCCCCGGCCACCTCAATCCGGTCTATGACCAGCTGGTATTTGGAACGCGCCGCGTAAGTCGTGATGCGACCTGTCGCGATCACTTCCAGTCCGTCCTCGGGCTGCATGTCCAGCTTGCCCGCCGTGCCTTTCCAGCAGACCGCATCGATCACGGCGTCCGCATCTTTGAGGGCCATATAAAGATGGCCGGAGGCGGCACGTTTGAAGCCGGAGACTTCGCCCCGTACACGGACATATGCAAATTTGTCTTCGACCGTGCGTTTGACGTCGCCGCTCAGTTCCGAGACAGAAACCACCGGTGGCTGGTTGTCGCCCACCGGGTCGCTCAGAAGATCGTCATGCAAATTGTCGGTCATGGTCTAATGGTATCGCAGGCTGTCTGGTTCATCGAATCGCAAGCATGATACAAAGTGCCGGCCCGGAAACGAAGGACCCAGCGAAGGACTTTTCAATATGCGCATTCTGGTCGTCGGCGGCGGTGGCCGCGAACACGCATTATGCTGGGCGATCGCCGGGTCGCCACTCTGTGACAAGCTCTATTGCGCGCCGGGAAATGCCGGAATCGCGCAGGACGCCGAATGTGTCGCGATTGGCGCGGATGACGTCGATGGACTCGTCGCGTTTGCCAAAGATAAGGATATCGATCTGGTGGTTGTCGGCCCGGAAGGACCGCTGGTGCTGGGTCTTGTAGATCGACTGGAAGCCGAAAACATGCGCGCCTTCGGCCCCCGAGCCAATGCCGCCATGCTCGAAGGCTCCAAAGGCTTCATGAAAGACCTCTGTGCACGCCACGGGATCGCGTCCGCCGCCTATGGCCGGTTCACCGATGCCGAGGCCGCAAAGGCCTATATCCGCGAACAGGGCGCACCGATTGTGGTGAAAGCTGACGGGCTTGCGGCCGGCAAAGGCGTCACAGTTGCACAAACCGTCGACGAAGCGCTTTCCGCCGTCGATCAAGCCATGACCGACAATGCTTTCGGGGATGCAGGTGCTGAACTGGTCATTGAGGAATTCCTGGATGGCGAAGAACTGTCCTTCTTTGCCCTTGTGGACGGCACCCATGCGCTCCCACTTGCCGGAGCACAGGACCACAAGGCAGTGGGTGAAGGTGACACCGGTCCAAATACAGGCGGCATGGGTGCCTATTCACCTGCGCCGTCCCTGACCGAAGAACTCGAAGCTGAAGTCATGGAAAACATCATCATGCCGACCGTGCGCGGCATGGCGGCGGATGGTTGTCCCTATACGGGTGTGCTCTATGCCGGACTGATGCTCACCAAGGACGGGCCGAAGCTGCTGGAATACAATGTTCGCTTCGGTGACCCGGAATGCCAGGTCCTGATGATGCGTTTGCGTTCGGATATCGTGCCCGCATTGGTCGCGTCCTGCGATGGCATGCTCGAAAGCTTCGATCTGCGCTGGATGGATGATACCGCATTGACCGTGGTTCTGGCGGCGAACGGATATCCCGGCAGCTACGAAAAAGGTACCGAAATCAAAGGTCTCGACACAGTCGCAGAAACCGGTGCCATGGTGTTTCATGCAGGCACAAAAGCCGAGGGTGATAAAATTCTCGCCACAGGCGGACGCGTCCTCAACGTGACGGCCTATGCCCCCACGATCGCAGAGGCCCAGCAGAATGCCTACAAGGCCGTCGATGCCATCGACTGGCCGGATGGGTTCTGCCGCCGCGACATCGGGTGGCGGGCGATCAACCGCTAAAGTTCATATCCGAGTTGCTCCGCGATCTCGCCAAACCGGTCTTTGGCTGCGGCCAACTGTGGTCCCGACATGAAATCCCGGTAGCCGCCAATTGACCCGGCACGCATGAACCGGAAATTGGGGTCATTTGAGTGCCCGCGCTCTGTCTGAAAGAAGCCCTCTGCACCCGACTGAATCTCGGCCACTTCAAGTTCACGCATCCGCTCGAAGGATGAGGCATCCACAATGCGCATGACCTCCGAGGCATCGGGTTCAAGCTGAAAGAAGGTTGCGATCCGTTGAACTGCAGCCGCCGGGTCGGCCTTCACATCCTCGTACTTCATATTCAGCATCGGAAAACTTTGCCGTGCGCCGTACCAGCTATGGAGATTTGATATCCAACTGCCATAGCCACGCTTCTGCCAGGCGGGCGCCCCGCCCGAGGCAACAAAGGCATCGATGAACAATCCACGTTTGGCGTCGTCCTCGGCCAGCCCCATATAGTCAATGTGGGAGCGCAGAACATCGAGCGGGTGCCGTACAATGTGGATCGCTGCCGCCGTCTTCTCGCGCTGGGGCATTTTGTCTTGCAGGGCCCAATGGGTCTTCAGAAATACTGTGCCACCGACATGATATTGCGCCTTGATTTCATCAGCGCGATGAACATCGGGCACCATGGCCTCGATATCAGCGGAGGTTTTCACATGACCAAACAGCATATTGGCCAGAAGGAAGCGCACCCAGGTGTTCCCGGACTTGGGATAGGAGGCGATCCAGATAATTCGTGATTCAGTCATTTCGGTTGGCCAAGCTGGCGGCGCGCCCGGTAGACTGTGCAAACGCCGCCGGTTGAAAAGCGGTGCAACCTGATTAGCCCAGCCGAGTCATGAATCGCAAGGAACGCCGCAGTCAGGCAGGTCCCCGAACCGCGCCCAAATTGTCCCCGGACGAGGCCGAGAAATTGCTGCGGCAGGCGCTCGCCTATCATCAGGCAGGACGTCCGCAAGATGCCGGGCCGCTCTACGACAAGGTGCTGTCGGCTTACCCCAATCAGCCAGATGCCCTTCATTTTTCCGGCATTCTGCTCGCCCAGATCGGGCGCCCCGCTGACGGCGCCAAACGCCTTGCGCGGGCCGTGAAAATAGCGCCTGATCATGGCGAGATACGGGCCAATTACGGACAGGTTCTCGTCACACTCGGGCGCGCTGAGGCCGCCGAAGATGCACTTCGCCGCGCGATCGAACTGCAGCCGAGTCTGCATGATGCACACAACAATCTTGGCAATCTTCTCAAGGCGCAGGGTGACCTGAACGGGGCGGAATCAGCCTATCGGACGGCGATTGAACACCAGCCGAATTTTGCAGGTGCCTGGAACAATCTTGGCAATTTGCTGAGCGACAATGGACGCGACCAGGACGCGCTCGACGCCCTGAGAAAAGCCGCCGATCTCGCGCCGGAATTCGCCGGAACACACTCCAATATGGGTGCAATCCTGATGAAACAGGGGGACATCGCGGCGGCCGAAGCCTGCCTGCGGCGCGCACTCAAGCTTGCGCCGACCCTTCGCGAAGCGCACGAGCATCTTGGCTACCTGTGCCTGGAAGACGGACGCTACCGGGAGGCCATCGCGTGTTTTGAAACGGCGCTCACCCACGGGTCGGATGACCCCGGCGTTCACCTCAACCTTGCCAATGCTTTGCGTTGCACGGGTCAATTCGCTGAAGCTGAGAAACAGACACGTATGGTCCTGTCGAACGACAAGGACAGCGCTGATGCGCTGCGTGTGCTTGGCGTGGTGTTACGCGAGCAGAACCGACTGACTGAAGCCCAAGCTACTCTCGAACACGCCCTGGACCTCGAACCTGAGAACCCGACCGGCCTCAACGACCTCGGATGGGTTCTCGAGGGCCAGGGACGGCTCAGCGAAGCCACAGATCTCTATGAAAACGCACTCGCCCAACGCCCCGACTACGCCGTTGCGCGCAATAATCTTGGAGTCAGCTTTCTCAAACAGGGATTGATCGAAAAGGCAGAGCAGGAATTTCTGCATGTGCTCGATCAGGATGCAGAAAACACAACGGCCGCCTCAAACCTGTTGATGATGTACAATTACCGCGCCTTCGAACCCGCCCGGGTTTTTGCGCAACATCAGACGTTCGCCGCACCGGCAATCGACATTGAACCCTTTGAAGGCGATGAACGGGATCGCGCTCGGGACCGGCCGCTACGCATCGGATTCGTATCCGCTGATTTCCGACGACACTCGGTCGCATTCTTTCTTGCGCCCCTGCTCGAAAACATCGACCGGAACCTGTTCGAGATCACCTGCTACGCCAATGTGGCACGCAGCGACGAGACGACCAGGCGCCTGCGCGAACTCGCCGACAACTGGGTAAATATCGTGGGTATGACTGATGCCGCGCTCACCCGACGCATACGGGATGATGCGATCGACATCCTGATTGATCTGTCCGGTCACACCCGAGGCAACCGCATGGCGGCCTTTGCAGCCCGGTGCGCGCCGGTACAGGCAACATGGCTGGGCTACCCCAACACCACGGCGGTCGAGGCTATGGATTTTCGCCTGACGGACCCCATTGCCGACCCGGTGGGCGCAGACGACGCATTCTATACCGAGACACGCATCCGAATGCCGGACGGTTTCCTGTGTTACCAAGCCCCTGCCGATGCTGGTGCGGTTGCGTCACCGCCCTGCCTGCAGAACGGGTTCGTGACCTTCGGGTCTTTCAACAATTGGACCAAGGTTTCTTCAGACACGGTTGTGGCTTGGTCGGAGGTGTTAAACGCCATTCCGGACTCCCGGCTTTACCTGAAAGCCAATGCGCTGGCCGATCCCGGGACACGGACCAGATGTCTTCATGACTTCAACGCACTGGGCATCAACAGCGATCGGATTGAAGTGGCAGGCTGGTTTGCCGACCCGGCCGATCATCTTGCAGCCTATGCACGCTGCGATGTCGCACTCGATACATGGCCCTATTCGGGCACGACAACCACTTGCGAAGCGCTTTGGATGGGGGTGCCCGTGATCACGCGCACCGGGGACCGGCACGCAAGCCGGGTCAGCGCCAGTTTGCTCCATCGCATTGGTCTGGATGAACTGGTCGCTCCGGACATTTCTGGGTTTGTCGAGATTGCAAAGACGCTTGCAGCAGACACCGCGCGACTCAAGGACTTGCGCCAGACATTGCGCAACCGTGTGCAATCTTCGCCGCTGAGCGACGCGGCAGCATTCGCACGCCAATTCGAGACAGCTTTGCGCGAAATGTGGGAACAATCGGCCTAACGAAGTCCGGAGAAAAACTCCCTCAGGAGCGCACCACTCGCGCCCTCTTCCAGACCACCGATAATTTCCGGTGCGTGATGACAGGTCGGCTGTGTGAATATTCGCGCACCGTGTTCGACACCGCCGCCCTTCGGGTCATAAGCGCCAAAAATCACCCGGCGAATACGTGCGAAGGCGATCGCCTGTGCACACATGGCACAGGGCTCCAGTGTCACATAGAGGTCGCATTCGGTGAGGCGCGGCGTGCGCAATTCACGGGCTGCCGCGCGGATCGCAAGAATTTCTGCATGGGCGGTTGGGTCCCGGTCCTGCTCGACCCGATTGGCCGCGACCGCAAGCACACGACCCGTCGTTGCCTCAACGACCACAGCGCCGACGGGCACCTCCCCATAATCGGTCGCCGCGCGCGCTTCTGCGAGCGCCCGGGCCATATGGTTTATGTCATCCATCGCCAAACGGTGCCCCGTCATCAGCAAAATTGCAACGGCGCAGGTGACCGGCGTAGATTGCGCCCATGACAAGACCTGTAATTGGCATCACCCTCGATTCCGAAGAGCCCGGCGGCTACTCGAACCTTCCCTGGTACGCACTGCGTGAAAACTACGCAGATGCGGTTGCCGCAGCGGGCGGGCTCCCTTTGCCGCTGCCCCATGAACCCGAGCAGGCCGAGGCGTATCTCAACCTGATTGACGGTCTGGTGGTTACCGGCGGCGCCTTTGATGTGGACCCGGCCCTGTTCGGCGCCGGCGAACGCCATCCGACCGTGATCACAAAGGATCGCCGCACGGCCTTCGAACTTGCGGTCACCCGGGGCGCCATGGAACGCGACATGCCCGTTCTCGGGATTTGCGGCGGACAGCAACTTCTGCACGTGGTTCTGGGTGGCGAGCTCATTCAGCATATCCCCGACGAAGTCCCCGAAGCGCTGGCCCATGAACAACCCAACCCAAGGGACGAACCCGGACACAGCGTGGCAGTGAAGCCCAACACACTGCTTTACCGGATCGTTGGAACTGACCGGCTGGATGTGAACAGCGCCCATCATCAGGCCGCCAAGGGGGAACCTGAGGGTGTGCTGATCAATGCCGTTGCACCCGATGGCGTGATTGAGGGGATCGAAGCCGTCGGGCGTAAATTCTGCATTGGCGTCCAGTGGCACCCAGAATACGGTGTCTCATCTGGCGATGCCGCGATTTTCAACGCCTTCATCAAAGCAGCCTGAATCACCTCATGAATGACGACACTCCCAAAGGCGAACGGATCGCAAAAGTCATCGCACGTGCCGGTGTGGCGTCACGTCGCGAAGCAGAACGCTGGATCGAGGCCGGCCGCGTCACGCTGGATGGTCAGAAGGTCGATTCACCCGCACTGAACGTTTCCATCGATGCAGATATCAGAATCGACGGCACACCGCTTCCTGCCCGCGAAGCCCCGCGTCTCTGGCGTTATCACAAGCCGCGCGGCCGCCTGACCACACATGATGATCCGGAAGGACGGCCGACAGTCTTCGGCGACCTTCCCCCCGAATTGCGCAACACCAAGCCCATTGGCCGTCTCGATATGAACTCCGAAGGTCTGCTGTTGCTGACCAATGACGGAGAGCTCGCCCGACGACTCGAGCTGCCCTCCACCGGCTGGCTGCGACAGTATCGGGTCCGTGTGCATGGTCGCATTGATGCCAATAGTCTCAAGCGCCTCGCAGACGGCGTGACCATTGAAGGTGTCCATTTTCGTCCGGCCCAGGCCGAACTGGAACGTCAGGTCGGTGCCAACGCGTGGGTGAACATCACCCTGCGCGAAGGCAAGAACCGCGAAGTCCGCCGCCTGATGGAACATCTCGGCTATACCGTCACTCGACTGATTCGAACCTCTTATGGCCCGTTCCAGCTCGGCAAACTCACACGCAGCGAAGTGTATGAAATTCCGGCGCGGGTGATCCGCGATCAGGTGCCACGCGGGTGAGTCAGCCAGCTGGAAAAATACGCATCAATGCCGGCACCCATCGTGGGCGCATGATTGACGTACCGCCCGGCGATGTCTCGCGTCCAACTGGCGCGCGGGTCCGAGAGGCCCTGTTCAATATCCTCCAACATATCGAACCCGGCGTGGCAGAAAGCACCGTTCTGGATGCCTGCGCCGGCTCTGGCGCACTTGGCTTTGAGGCGCTGTCGCGCGGTGCAACCCATGTCACGTTCTTCGAGACAGATCGCGATGCCCGCGAGACGATCGAGGATACGGCTGATAATCTGGATTTTACGTCTCAAGCCACGATCAAACGTGCCGATGTTCTCCATCCACCCGTAAACCGCACCGTGCCCTGCGATCTGGTCTTTCTCGATCCTCCCTATGACAGTGACATCGCAGCGAATGCCCCCATCGCCCTTGCCGAAGCTGGCTGGATCGGAGCTTCCACCCTGCTTGTTATCGAAACCCGGCACTCGTCACCGGTCATACCCGAAACATCATTCAACGTGATCGACACTCGCGCATATGGCGATACAGCATTGTATTTATTGAATTATTCTGGGTAGGCCCAATCACAGAATCCGGTTCTACCGGCGGCCAAAAAGCCGCTCGATATCTGCAATCTTCAACTCCACATAAGTCGGGCGGCCATGATTGCATTGCCCCGCATGTGGCGTAACTTCCATCTCCCGAAGCAGAGCATTCATCTCGTCACGGTTGAGACGTCGCCCGGCCCGAACACTGCCGTGACAGGCCATGGTGCTACACACATCGTCCAGACGCTCCTTGAGCGTATGGGCATCACCCAGCTCGGCGATATCCCCGGCCAGATCACGGATTAAACCTGCGATGTCTGCCTGACCGAGAAGTGCCGGCACCTCGCGAACCACCACAGCACCGGTTCCGAATTTTTCGAGCACCAGACCGAGTTCAGCCAGTTCATGCGCACGGTCAGAAAGCGCATCGGCTGCCGCCTCTTCCAGTTCAATCACTTCGGGCAACAAAAGGCCCTGACGCGAAACGCCACCTTCAGCCAGAGCAGCTTTCATACGTTCATAGACAAGGCGTTCATGGGCGGCATGCTGATCAACAATCACCAGCCCGTCACCCGTCTGCGCGACGATATATGTCTCGTGTACCTGCGCTTGCGCCGCACCGAGAGGATAGTCGATGTTCTCTGCGGCAACTTCTGCGACCGCACCCATGGAAGCTCCCATCGGGGCCGCATCCAGTCCCGGCAACCCGGATGCAGCGTTGTCATGCGGGGCCAGGTATTGCGCTGCAACCTCGGCAAGCCCTTGCGGGAGCGGCCCCCGCCCATAACCTGAAGAAGAGAATGGCGGCAGTCTTGTTCCCGCCCCGGCCCCCATACCGTGCCGAAACGCTCCCAAAGCGGAGTCGGCCACGCTGGTTGAAGCCCGATGTCCGGCTTCAGCCAGCGCATGGCGCAAACCCCCGACAATAAGACCGCGCACCACCCCGGGGTCACGAAACCGCACTTCAGCTTTGGCCGGATGAACATTTACATCGACCAGATCGGGCTCAATCTCAACAAACAGCGCAACCAGCGGATGCCGCCCACGGGCGAGAAAATCCTGATAGGCTCCACGAACGGCCCCGGTCAGCAAGCGATCTGTCACCGGGCGACCATTAACGAACAGATACTGGTGCTTGGTCGTGTTGCGATTGAGCGTCGGCAAACCGGCATGGCCTGTCAGGCGAACATGTTCACGTTCCGCATCGATGGCCAGTGCGTTTTCAGAAAACTCACGTCCCATCACCGCAGCAAGGCGGCGCAGACGCACGTCCTGATCACCGGCAAGACCACCCTCGACGGTACAGGTGAAGCGTGTGCGTTCCCCGTCCCCGATGGAAAAGGCAACCTCAGGGTGGGCCATCGCCAGACGCTGCACGGCATTGACCGCGTGATCCATTTCGGTTCGTTCGGCTTTAAGAAACTTCAGACGCGCCGGGGTCGCAAAGAACAAGTCCCGCACCTCGACGCGGGTCCCACCAGTCAGCGCGGCTGGTTGCGGCGGCGATATTTTTCCGCCTTCGACCCGAATTTCCCAGCCATCAGAACCTAAAGGTCGGGACGCGATCGACAATCTGCTGACCGAGCCGATGGATGGCAGGGCCTCACCACGAAACCCCAGGGTCGCAATATGGGTCAGATCATCATCGGGCAGTTTGGAGGTCGCATGGCGCTCAACGGCCAATGACAGCTCCTCAGGGCTCATGCCGCAACCATCATCTGTCACGGATATCATAGTGCGGCCACCATCCCGCAGGACGACATCAATCTGTCGCGCACCCGCATCGACAGCGTTCTCGACCAACTCCTTAACCGCGGAAGCCGGACGCTCAATGACTTCGCCTGCCGCAATCTGATTGACCAGAGTTTCGGGCAGACGCCGTATGGTCATGATTTGGGGCCGGTTTGGCCTGTTAGGAGGCGTTGTCGTGCCAGTCTCTTGCCGTCCTCCACTGCGGGCTGATCAAAAGCATCCACGCCAAGCATGAACGCGGCCATCACCGTCTCCAGCATGAAATGTGCCATCAGTGCGCCCAGAGCGGCCTCGTCGACGCGCGATACACCCATACGCCGTACCGGGCGGTTGTGCTCCAGCAAGCTGTCAATCGTTGCTTCCTGCTCGGCCCCCAGCAGATCTCCGGTCGTGTGACCGGCCAGATAGTCTGCCCCGGCCAATGCGGCGAGTTCCGGCGAAACGCGATCACCACGCCCGCCAAGGTGCTGCGTGATAATCGTGAACATCTTGTCGTCAGGACCATCTAGATAAAGCTGGAGCTGACTGTGCTGGTCGACTGCCCCCAACGCATCTATCAGCGTTGTGCCGCGCCCATTCTTGCCCAGACTCTCGGCCCAGAGCTGGCGGTGCCAGCGGGCCAGTGGCCACATGGCATCCGCATAGGGCATCAGGACTGTTATGCGTGCCCCTCGCGTGCGCAACAACTCTATCGACACAGCCGCACCCTGCACAGCCGGAGCGTCACGGCCATCTTCCGAACGCGTATTGAGGTCGATGGCATCAGCCGCACCAGCCCGCACGGCTTCGATATCGAGACCGGCAAGCGCGGCGGGCAAAAGACCGACCGCGCTGAAGACCGAATACCGCCCGCCGATTTCAGGGTCATGATCAAGAACCGGGATATTCCAGTGCGTTGCCAACCGTCGCACCGGATTGTCACCGGGCTCAGCCATTGCAATCACATAATCCGCCATAGACTCAGCGGGACGTGCAGCGGCAAGGGCCGGCACAATCGTCATGGCCATGATGAGCGTTTCAGCCGTTCCCCCCGACTTCGAAACCACCACCGCGCCCGTTCGTGCCAGATCAACCGAAGCCTTGAAACGCGCCAAAGTTTCGGGGTCGGGATTGTCGAGGAATCGCAAATCCACAGAAGGCTGGGTCGCAAGGGCGGTGAGCGCTTCAGCACCCAGACTGGAACCGCCCACACCGATGATCGCCACGACATCACAGGATTCAGCCAAGCGCGCCGCGACATCCAATATTTCCGCCAGATCGTCACTTTGGTTTGTCAGAGTCAGCGGGGGAAAGTCATCTTCTGCCAAGGCCCCACGCATGAGAGTCCAGGGCCCCGAAGCTGCTTCGAAGACCGTTTCCATGGACTCAGGGGAAACTCCCCCCTCGCCGACGGTGTCGGCATAACAGCCGCGGATATCGTGCGTATAAATGTCTGGCATGGCCGAAGTTTGTCCAATATGCGGACGGGCAGTTTGCGTTGTCCCACACCTGTGCGGCAACGCTTTCTATTGTGGACAAACCAGATGATTCGCGGAAATGCGCGCTTGGGCCTATCCGTCGTCCCGGATCGTACGCGTTGCCTTGATGTTTTCAGGATCTCCGACGACAACGACCGTCAGAGCGTCAGGGTCGAGAATACGTTTGGCGACGCCGTTAACATCCTCGAGGGTCACCTGCTCGATCAACGCATTGCGTTCATTGATGTACTCAATACCCAAATCACGCCGCTGTACGGCCACCAACATTCCTGCGATTGCGGAACTGTTGTCGAACCGCAGCCCGAAGGAACCAATGAGATTGGCCTTCGCCTTGTCGAGTTCATCCTGAGTCACCCCAAAAGCTCTGATATTTGCCCATTGATTGCGCACCAGTTCGATAGAAACCGACACGGCAGAATTTTCTGTTCCCGCGCCCCCAAGCCAGAGCGCAGCGCTATCCATGGGCAAAAGATAACTGAAGACCGAATAAGCCAGACCGCGCTTCTCGCGGATTTCCTCATAAAGTCGGGAGGTAAAGGTTCCACCGCCCAGAATGTGATTGAGCACAAGCGCGGCATAGTATTCAGGGTCGTCGCGGTAGAGGCCCTTCTGCCCAAACAGCACGCGGCTCTGCGGGTTATTCTTCTGCACAACGATCACTTCACCCGCTGCGGCCGGTTCTGCTTTCGGGATGGTAAAGGCTTCGGATCGCTCGGGCAGAACGCCGAAGGTCTTGTCGAGCAAGACCTTCAATTCATTTGCTGTAATATCTCCCACAACACCAACGATCAGCTCATTTCGCGCCAAACGTCGCGTCACGAATGTCCGAAGATCATCTTCGGTTATGGCGGCCACGCTCTCAGCGGTACCCCGGAGCTGACGTGCGTAGGGATGACCCGGAAAGGTCGCCTCCCAAAACACGCGCTGGGCGATGGTATCCGGATCATTGGTCCGGGCTGCGATTCCCGACAAAATCTGAGATCGAATTCTTTCCACTGCATCTGTATCGAACCGCGGTTCGGTCAGTGCCAGACGAAGCAAGTCGAACGCCTCATCACGATTGCGCGTGAGCGCCTTCAGGCTTCCACCAAAATTATCGCGTGATGCGCTGAAGGATATTGAAATCGATTCATCGGACAGACGGCGCTGAAATGTCTGAGAATCCAACGCCCCAGCGCCCTCATCAAGCAGTCCCGACACCATATTGGCCAGACCAGCACGATCCTCGGGGTCCGTTGCAGCACCACCGGGAAAAAGGAAACGCACCGAAATGATCGGGAGCGAGTGATCCTCGACCAACCATGATTCCACACCGTCGTCACTGATCACGCGCTCAATATCGATCGCCTTCGCGGAAACGGGCGCAAACGCAACCAAGCAAGCAAAGACCGGCACAACCATGCTGCGCAGCGTGATCCGGGTCATGACTTGTCTCCCTTGTCTGCGGGCAACAAGATACCGGTCGTCGATGTGTTCTCCCTGAAGACAATCCGCGCTGCGGCGTTGATCTGCTCGATAGTGACCGCCTGAATACGCGTCGGCCAGGCCTCAACATCTTCGACTGTTTGTCCGCTGGCCAGAGAGGCCCCAAATACGCGTGCCGGGCCCGAAACGCTGTCGCGAGCAAAGATGGCACCATCAATCAAACGGCGTTGGGCCCGATCCAGTTCATCCTTGGTCACCCCATCGGCAAGCAACTTGTCGATCTCCCGATCGATGGCCGTTTCGACATCAGCGATTTCCACACCCGGACGAGGTGAAAACCAGAACCCAAATGTCGTCATGTCCAGAGAACCGGGAGAATACCAAGCACCTGCGGATGCGGCGAGAGACGATTCAACCACGATCGAATTGTAGATGCGCGCCGTGGTGCCACCGCCAATAATCTCGGACAGCACTTCCAGCGCGTAAGCGTGTTCTGTCGCGCCCGCCGTATAGCTCGGCGCGAGATAACGGCGTGACCAGGACGGTTGTTCAACCCGCGCATCCTTCATCACCACCTGACGCGGCGCACGCTGAGGGGGCTCAGCCGGGCGAATGCGATCCGGCAGTTCACGCGCCGCAAGCGGCCCGTAATATTTGCGGGCGAGTTGATAAACCGCGTCGGCATCGACATCACCCGAAACCACAAGCACCGCATTATTGGGCGCGTACCAGGTCGAATAGAACGCCTCCAGATCGGCACGCGAAATGGTCTCGATTTCATGTGACCAGCCGATAACCGGCAATCGATAGGGATGGTTCAGAAAGGTCGCCGCACCGACTTGTTCGGAAAGCAGGGCGCGCGGGCTGTTCTCTGTACGTGAACGACGTTCTTCAAGGATAACCTTCCGCTCGGGCTCGATGATTTCATCGGTCAAAACCAGCCCGGTCATCCGATCCGCCTCAAGCTCCATCATGGTTTCAAGGTTCTCAGGCGAGATCGTTTGGAAGTAGCCCGTGTAGTCCTGCGAGGTAAACGCATTCTCACGGCCCCCAAGATTGGCAACAATCTGTGAAAACTCACCTGGTGCCCGCGTCTTGGTGCCCTTGAACATGAGATGTTCGAGATAATGCGCGATGCCGGACTTTCCCGCAGGTTCATCAGCCGCACCGGCGCGATACCAAACCATATGTGTCACGACCGGCGCACGGTGGTTTTCGACGACCACAACCTGCATGCCGTTATCAAGCTCATAGGTCGCGGGATTGAAGACCTGAGCCTGCCCGGGCAGGGCCAGTACGGGAACAACGGCAAGTGAAACCACCCAGATTCGCATTCCGCGCCATACAGCAGAGCCAGTTTTCATCGGACACACCCTTCTCAAGACAACAACTACGCAACCAGATATGGCACGCCGACGGCCACCTGCAATGGGTGAACCTGCGAGCTATTGCTCACTTTCACGCGACTTTACGGAGAAAATAGGGCGGAAAATCCGCTAGAAGATTTTGAGCAGGCTGTTGCCACTGCGTTCGATCGTCGGGGTATCGGCACCTTCAGAAGGCGGAACCCCAAGAGCCTGGGCTTCACGGATTCGCCGTGCTTCGGCATCTGCATCAACAACGGCGGCTGGTGAATCCTGCTTCAGGCCAAGCAGATTGCGAACGAAGTTCTCGTTTTCCTCCACAAGAACATCACTTTCGCGATCGATCTGGCTCCGGATCAGGGGGTCTGTTTCCAGCGCACCTGCTCGTGACAACAACGCCGATTCGCCCGTTGTGTTCCGGGTGACGCCTTCACGAGGTGCAGCCTGTGTGGCAGGCCCACTTCCGAAACGTAGCCGCTCCGAACCGGTTCGGGTGCTGCCCGATGTGGACCCGGTCGCACCGTCACTGCGAAACACAGCCTGTCGCGCCTGCTCACGTGTCGAAAGGGTCGTCAGATCCTCGGCACCCGGACGCGGGGGACGCAGACTAAAATCGGGTGGCTGAGAGAGAGGCGCCCTTGGAACCACCGCAAACTCATCAGGCGGTGTGCGTTCAAGACCCAGAGCGCGCTTCGTCGAATCACCACAAGCAGACAGGGATATTGCTACCAGCGTCAGGACTACCAGCGACACGCGCGGCATGCGCGCAGACGGGCGTTCTATCAGAGAGGTCATTCGCTTCAGCATTTCAATCCTCAATATAGCGTGTTTGCGCTTAGATTCGAGAGGGCAGTTTATTTTATCGCACGCTGGGGTCCGAACAAGCCGTCATAAAGTAACAGCGCCGTCCCGATCACAATAGACATGTCGGCGATATTGAAGGCTGGCCAGTGAAACCCAAAGCCATGAATGTCCACAAAATCAATCACCGCTCCATAAAGGACACGATCAACAACATTGCTCAGAGCGCCACCCACCACAAGAACCAGCGCGAAGACGACAACACCGGTTCCGGCGCGGCGTAGCCAGACAAGCAACACAACGACAATGACCAGCGCAAGACCAACCAGTATCCAGCGTGAAGCACTGGAATTCCCAAACAGACCGAAGCTTATCCCGGAATTCCAGACTGGCACCAGATTGAAAAACCCGGTCACCTCCAGAACACGCGGTGGATCGAATAACAGGGCAAGCATCCAGTGCTTCACCACCTGATCAATGACGATCAGAAGCCCGATTACGATTATGGACCAGCGTGGCATCTATGGATCGCCGCCTTACGCAGCGGCCTCCTTCTTGTTGGTCACGGCACTTGCGCACCGTCCACAAATATCTTCTTCGGCGTGACTGCCAACATCCGGCAGGACCTGCCAGCAACGCGCGCATTTTTCACCTTCTGCCAGAGCAGGCAAAACACCAATACCTTCAATATCATCAAGCGTAAAAGCATCCGAAGGTACGTCACCTGCAACCAGTTCCGCCGCTGATGTAATTGAGATTTCAGCGAGATCGACGCCGTCCATGGCCGCAATCGTGTCTGCATCCGCATAGACAGTGGGTGCTGCCTGCAGGCTCGAGCCGATACGTTTCTCGGCACGCTCGATTTCCAGCGCACCGGTCACGACGCGACGCAGTCGACGAATTTTCTCCCATTTCGCAGCCAGCACATCATCGCGCCATGCATCCGGCACATCGGGGTATGTGCGCAAATGGACACTTTCGGCATCATCCGCGCCCGCCCGCGCGAGCCAGGCCTCCTCAGCGGTGAAACACATCATTGGTGCGAGCCAGGCCGTCAGGTGAGAGAAAAGAGTATCAAGTACCGTCCGCGCAGCGCGGCGGCGAAGACTATCGTCACCGTCGCAATAGAGAGCGTCCTTGCGGATATCAAAGAAGAAGGCAGAAAGCTCGACAGCGCAGAAATTATGCAGCGCTGTCCACTGCTCATGGAACTCAAATTCATCCGTGGTTTTGCGAACCAGTTGATCCATTTCCCAGATCCGGTGCAAAACCCAGCGCTCAAGCTCCGGCATCTCGGAGATGTCGACCCGCTCACCCGCATCGAACCCATCGAGATTGCCGAGCAAGTACCGCAGCGTATTGCGAATACGACGGTAGAGATCGGCCTGATATTTCAGGATCTCGGGGCCAACCCGCAGATCTTCGGAATAGTCCGAGCCAACAACCCAGATGCGCAGGATATCCGCACCCAATTGCTCAACGGTGTCCTGTGGGGACACATCGGTCCCACGGGACTTCGACATCTTCCGGCCATCCTCGGCCATCACAAACCCATGGGTCAGCACCGCATCATAGGGCGCACGTCCGCGCGTCCCACAGGATTCCAGTAGCGAAGAGTGGAACCAGCCACGATGCTGGTCCGAGCCTTCAAGGTAGAGCGAAGCCGGCCATTGCAGATCATCACGGTCTTCCAGAACGAAGGCGTGGGTCGAACCAGAATCGAACCAGACGTCGACGATGTCGCGCACCTGTTCGTAGTCCTCGGCATCGTACTCATTACCAAGGAAACGTGCCGGCGGGCTGGCGAACCAGGCATCACCACCTTCTTCTTCGAACGCTTCAGCGATCCGGTCAAACACCGCCTGATCCCGGAGAATTTCACCGGTTTTCTTGTTTACAAAGACCGGGATGGGAACGCCCCAGGCGCGCTGACGCGAGATGCACCAGTCTGGGCGGCTTTCGATCATGGACCGCAAGCGCGTCTGGCCCTGTGCCGGCACAAACCGGGTCTCTGCAATTGCGCTAAGCGCCTTGTCGCGCAGATCGTTCGTCTCCATGGAGATGAACCACTGGGAGGTGTTGCGAAAAATCAATGGCGCCTTTGAGCGCCAGGAATGCGGATAGGAGTGAACCAGTTTGCGACGACCCAGCAGGCTGTTCTCGCCCTCGAGCGCACTCATCACCGCGCCATTGGCTTCGCCGTCCTTGCCCTCCGAGGTCAGGACGGCCATGCCGGCAAACAAGGGGACATGCTCGAAGTAGCAGCCGTCACCGTCGACCATATCAGGGACAGCCAGCCCATGGGCCCGGCCCAGATGGAAGTCATCCTCACCATGGCTGGGTGCAATATGGACGAACCCCGTGCCCTGCTCTGTCGTCACGAACCCAGCCTCATAGACCGGCACATCATGCTCAAAGCCCTTGGCACGCAGGGGATGCGCGCAAACCGTTCCGGTGACAGCATCACCTTTCAGGCGCAGCACCTCTCGATGCCCCTCGATACCCATATCCTTGCAGGCTGCTTCCAGCAGCGCGACAGACAGAATCAGTTCATCCCCGATAACCGCACGGCTGTGCTCGGTCACGTCGGTGACAGCGATGCGCACATAATCAAGCTCGGGGCCAACAGCGATGGCCCGGTTGCCCGGGATTGTCCAAGGCGTCGTGGTCCAGATGACGATCGCCGCGCCCTCAACAGCCGGATCAGCGGCCTGCACAACAGGAAAGCGCACATAGATCGACGGTGACGTGTGGTCCTCGTATTCGACTTCTGCGTCTGCCAAGGCCGTCTTTTCAACCACAGACCACAACACCGGACGCGCACCACGATAAAGGCCGCCATTCATCGCAAACTTGGCAATCTCCCGGGCAATCTGCGCCTCGGCCGGATATGCCATCGTTGTATAAGGGTCAGCCCAGTTGCCCAGAACACCCAGACGCTGGAATTCCTCCGACTGAACCCCGACCCAATGCGCGGCAAACTCCCGGCACTCATTGCGGAACTCAAGGATGGGAACATCGTCCTTGTTCTGCCCTTCGGCACGATATTTTTCCTCGATCTTCCACTCGATCGGCAGGCCATGACAATCCCAGCCCGGAACATAGTTGGAATCCCGACCCATCATCTGTTGTGACCGATTGATCACGTCTTTCAGGATCTTGTTCAGGGCATGGCCAATATGCAGATGACCATTCGCGTAGGGTGGACCGTCATGCAGGATGAACGGTTCACGACCGGCAGATGCTGCGCGCTGACGCGCAAACAGATCGAGCTCCGACCAGCGTGCAAGAAGCTCCGGCTCCTTCTTCGGCAAGCCGGCACGCATCGGAAAATCGGTCTTCGGAAGGAAGACAGTGTCCTTGTAATCGATGGCCATGTTTTGTTCCCAAGTAATCGGGCGGCTTATAGAGCGAGGTGAACGTCGCGGCAACCGCCGGACATTCAGGGTTTTACATATCCTCGCCGACAAAATCACCCGCGCCGAGCGCGCGCGCAAGATGCAGTTCGCGGGCCTGTCGTGAATCCTCGGCGATTTGTGCTTTCAATTCATCCAGCCCATTGAACTTTTTCTCCGCGCGCAGGTAGTCAACAAACGCGACACGCAGATAGCTGTCATAGAGATCACCCTCAAAGTCAAACAGATGGACCTCCAACACGAGACCGTCACCATCGACCGTCGGGCGCACGCCAAGATTGGCGACACCATCATGCCAGCGAATTCCGGTTTCCGTCCGAACGCCTGCGCGAATCGAATACACCCCGATCGCGGGAATGATGGATTCCCCCATATCGACATTCGCCGTCGGAAACCCAATGGTTCGGCCCAACTGGCGCCCTTCGCGAACACGGCCCTCAACCTCCCATAAATGACCGAGCAACGCGGCGGCACGCTGGGGCTGGCCATTCTGGAGATATTTCCGGATCAGGGTGGAGGAATATATTTCCTCCACTTCATCACGTGCCGGCTGCACAGCAGACGCGCGAAACCCCAATTCTTCGGCGCGGGCGGCCAGATATTCGGGATTCCCCTCACGACCTGCACCAAACGCAAAGTCATAGCCCACAACAACATGCGAGGCGCCTATGCCTTCATGCAGGATGTCCGTGACAAAACTATCTGCCGGGCGCTTTGCGATAGACCCATCAAAGCGAAGCACGAAAAGCAAATCCGCTCCCAAAGCCTGCAACTCACGAACCTTGATCCGGAACGGTGTCAGGCGAAACGGTTCGCTCTCCTTGCCAAAATAGGTTCGGGGATGTGGTTCGAATGTCAGGATGCCAAACTTTCGCCCATCGGCGCGCGCAATGTCCCGCGCCGTTGCAATCACATGCTGATGGCCACGATGTAAACCATCAAAATTTCCCAATGCAATGACAGCGCCCTTGTCGGCCGCGGGCACACCGGTGAAGTGTCGGAGAATACGCATGGGCGCGATGTACCTTCCAGCCGGGCAGCAATCAAGCCAAACACGTCCGATCCTGGACCGCGCGGTGTATTACGAATTCTTTTGGGGAACCAATACCTGTGCTTCGCCGGAAATGACGACCTTGTCACCAACCGTACAGATCGTCTCCAGAATTGCGCGATTCTTGCCGGGGACGAGCTCTGTCACTGTCGCACGGGCCGTCACCGTATCGCCGGGACGAACCGGAGCTTTGAATTTCAAGGTCTGGCTGACGTAAACACAACCCGGCCCAGGCAAACGGGTGCCGACCACCGTTGAAATGAAACTCGAACACAACATGCCATGGGCGATGGTGCCCGCGAACATGGTCTGGCCCGCATATTCCTCGTTCAGGTGCATGGGATTGGTATCACCCGAAATACCCGCAAACATCACCAAATCAGCCGGACCGATCGTGCGCGCATAAACAGCTGTCATACCGACCTTCAGGTCCTCGAAGAAATAGCCGCTCAGTTCTTCAATAACACTCGGCTTGGCAGCCGCCGCAGGCTCAACAACGTCAACGGACATGGAAATCTCTCAATTTATTGTGCGATGCAGCACATGTTGCGTTGCAATATCCCCAAACGCAAGGGTTTACCTGCGCTTTTGTGTTGAACGCATTGCGTTTGCGTCAGCAAATAACTCAGGCGGAACGCGGATCAATCGGCGCAACGGGTGAAACATCGACGATCTCTTCCAGCCGGGCGGCGAAGCTCAAAAGTTCAGCCTCGCTGCGCGGACGACCGACCAGCTGAAGACCAACAGGCAGGCCGGACGCGGTGAAGCCAATCGGCACCGATATGGCCGGGCAACCGGTCAGCGTGATTGCAAAGGTGATGTAGAGCCAGTCGACATAGTTCGCGAACTCATACGCGCCCACGCGCTCGACATAGCGCATATCCACATCAAAAGGCGGGACGATCGCCGCCGGACAGGCAAGCACGTCATAATCCTCAAACCATGCTGCAACGCGCTGGTAAAGCGCACCGCGTTCACGCAGGGCGATTGACAAATCACCACTGGATTGCGCCATACCTTTTTCAATATTCCAGATCATTTCCGGCTTCATCTTGTCGCGATGTTTTTCGAGCAGCGGCGCCCGGTTCACAACAAAAGCGGATGCACGCAATGTCTGAAAGGTATCGAGCGCGCCGGAGAAATCGGGTGTGGATTCTTCGACAATGGCGCCCGCTTCTGCAAAGCGTGTTGCGCCTGCGCGACAAATTTCGGCCACTTCAGGATCAACCGGCCCAATCCCCAAATCCGGGGTAAACCCAATACGCGGCGGGGTCAGCGGATTCAGTGCGGCTTCCTGAAAGGATCGCAAAGGCGCTTCCAATGCCAAGGGGAAGCGCGCATCACCACCCACTTCGGCGTCCAGCATCAGCGCCACATCCAAAACATTCCGCGCAATCGGACCATTCATGGACAGACTCTGGAACGGATCGCGCTGCGGACCGGCAGCCACCCGGCCCGGACTGGGTCGCAACCCGACAACCGAACAGAAACTGGCTGGTGTGCGAAGCGACCCACCCAGATCAGTTCCGGTCGCCAGCCACGACATACCCGTCGCCACAGCAACCGCTGCCCCACCCGAAGAACCACCGCAGGTCATGTCTGTGTTCCATGGGTTCAGCGTCTTGCCAAAAACCTCGTTGAAGGTGTTTGCGCCCGCCGCAAATTCCGGCGTGTTCGATTTGCCGATCACGATAGCGCCGTTGCGTTTGAGCACCTCAACAGAAATATCATCACGCTCGGAGATATTTTCGGCAAAGATCGGCGATCCATGTGTGGTGCGGACCCCCTTCACATCGGTAACGTCTTTCACCACGATGGGCAGGCCGCCAAGCCAGCCCGGCCCGGGATCATCAGGCACCGTCATCGACTTGGCTGCCGCTCGCGCCATATCCATGCAAAGCGTGGGAAGCGCGTTGACGGCTGGATCGACGACAGCGATGCGCTCTTCGGCCGCATCAATCAGCTCCAGAGGTGTAACCTCGCCCGATTTCAGGCGAGAAACCGCCTCGCGGGCACTCATGGAGATCAATTCTGATGAAGACATTTACCACTCCTAAACCGTTTGCGGCCCATCTTAGCAGAGCATCGCGCGCATTGTGTGCGCGAGAGATGAATTGGAACGGACAAATCGATGGCCATTCGCTTTCCGAAAGTTCCCAAAGTGCGCGTGCATGCCGACGTTTCGTTGCAGGATGGGACGCAGTTTCGCGGTCAGGTTTTTGTGGAGGCAACGTCCCGTATCCAGGACGTGATGAATTCTCCCGAGCCATTCTTTCCATTTGTCGACGAAGGCGGAACCGTGCACCTCATCAACAAAAGTTCTGTGGTGCAGTTGACCCCGCACGACTAGGTGAACGGCTATGCTGATCGACGGCCCCAAGAATTCAAGGGCGACGATCATTCTGGCGCATGGCGCAGGTGCGCCAATGGACACCCCCTACATGAACACCATCGCAGCAGGCTTGGCCGCCGATGGACTGCGTGTGGTGCGGTTTGAATTCGCTTATATGGCCAAACGTCGGATCGATGGAATACGCCGGGGACCAGAACGCATACCAACCCTGCTGAACCGCTGGCTCGACGTTCTCGACGAAATCGGTGAAACCAAAACCCCTCTGCTGATCGGCGGAAAATCCATGGGTGGGCGCAGCGCGGCCATGCTTGCTGCCGAGACGCAACATCAGCCTCGCATCAGTGCCGTGGTGTGCCTGGGATACCCCTTCCACCCCCCCGGTAAGCCTGAAAAGACACGACTGGAACCGCTACAGGCAGCAAAGCGCCCCACGCTGATCGTCCAGGGCGATCGTGACCCATTCGGCACCCCGGAAGATGTCGCCGGATATGGTCTGGCTGATCCCGTGACAATTTCCTGGATACCCGACGGCGATCATTCCTTTGTACCCAGAAAACGATCCGGCCAGACCGAGACGGGAAATCTTGAACTCGCTGTGCGCACTGTCACTGACTTTGTCAGCGGCCTTGCGGCATGATCGAGACATCAGCGCTCACGAATTGGTTGACTGGTCAAAAGATTGATAGACGCCGTCCAAACATTTGGTAATCTCGCCGCAGTATGTTTTGCAGCGCAATATGCGCTGCGGCCTGGGGAGGCTGTTTGATGTTTCGGTATCGCCGACACGACGCAGGGTTGCTGCGCGCAGTCGATTTGGTTTTTGCCACTCTCATTTTGCTGATTGTGGCCGCCGGTTCTGCTTCAGCAGGATTTAGTGATGCCTTTGAAAAATACATAGCCCGGGATTACACAGCGGCAAGAGCTGCAGCCGAACCTGATGCACAACGTGGCAACCCGGCCGCGCAATGGCTTCTGGGCACGATGTATCTGCTTGGCGAAGGCGTCGATGAAGACCCCGAACTTGCCCGTGATTGGTTCGAAAAATCGGCCTCCTCGAATTACCCGCCGTCGCAAGCCGTTCTCGGCCGAATGTTTGAAGAAGGAATTGGTGGCGGACAGGATGCTACCGAAGCGCATATTCTCTACCGTTTATCCGCCGAGCAGGGCTATGCTGATGCCGCCTATCTACTCGGTCGCCAATTCTACTTTGGTGACGGCACCGTCAAAGACGGCCCCCTTGCTCTGAAGTGGCTGACCGTCGCAGCCGATGACGGAAACGAGGATGCACAATATCTCGGTGCAAAAATTCTACTGACCAATGAAATTGTGACCGCCAATCCCGAGCGGGCAGCCGAGTGGTTGCGTCAGGCGGCGGCAAATGGCCATCCCAACGCCCAACTGCTTCTTGGCAACACGATGATGTCCGGCCTGGCTGGGGAGTACAATCCGGACAAGGGCTATGACTGGATCAGAAAAGCTGCAGAAACGGGTCTTGTCGATGCCGAAATTCGGCTGGGCGACCTCTTCCATTACGGGGTCAACGGGCGGCCCGATCACGCAGAAGCCGTGCGATGGTGGATGCGGGCAGGCGAAAAATCCGACGCGCGCGCGCAGCTGCGTCTCGCGCGCGCTCTTGCCCGGGGTCGAGGTATCGAGCGTGACTATATCGAAGCTTATATCTTTGCATCTCTCGCGGCGATCCAGGGAAACAACTATGCATCCGAACTGCGAGACGAACTGATCTCCCGACTGCGGCCTGAGGAAATCGAACGCGCCGAGCAGGCCCTGAACGCAAAGATCAAGCCGCTGACCGTGACGCGTGGTGCCGGAGAGTCGTAACTTTTTCGACTTGCGGCTTTGCCTGCGAAGGCTGCTGCGCTAGTTTCATTTTGACTTGAGCACATTTCATCAATTCGGCAGCGCTGCGTTGCGCCTCCTCCCGGCTGAGACCGGCCACGCCATAGCTTTGCGCGGATTGTCCGCCGGGCTGGGTCCCCATGAACGCGCCGACGACTTCCCCGTCCTTGCACAGGATATCTGCGGCCTGCACTTCGCCAATCCGGTCGCGGTCTCGGCCGGCTTTGACAAGAACGGCGTCGCGATTACTGGCGCACGTCATCTTGGCGGCGGATTCGTGGAGATCGGCGGCGTCACACCGAACCCGCAAGCTGGCAACCCGAAACCACGGCTTTTTCGGCTGACCGAGGACAATGCCGCCATCAACCGCATGGGCTTCAACAACGAAGGATGCGCGGCAGTGCTCGCTCGCGTGCGTGCCGCCCGGGACGGATCAACACCGCTGGGTGTGAACCTGGCGGCCAACAGCGACAGCGAAGATCCCGCACTCGATTTCATTTCACTCGTCGAAAACTTCGCGCCAGCGGCAGACTTTCTAACGATTGATGTGTCCTGTCCCAATTCCGCCAATGGGCAGGTCTTTCTTGAGCCACGTGCACTTGAAGACCTTTTGTCCCGATTGAACACCGCATGTGAAGCATCCGGCGCAAAGCCCGCGATGTTTGCGAAACTTACTCCGGACCTTGAAGACGCGCATCTCTACGAGTTGCTCGAAATCATACGGACAGCAAAGATCGATGCCCTGACACTGTGCAACACAACCACGGCACGGCCCGATACTCTGCGCAGCGAAAATGTCAGCCAACGCGGCGGACTTTCAGGCGCGCCATTGTTTGAAATGGCCAACGAGATGCTGCGAAAGGTTTATGCCCACACTGGCGGGGACATCCCGTTGATCGGGGTCGGTGGCATCATGAGCGATCAGGATGCCTACACAAAAATTCGGGCGGGTGCCTCGCTCGTCCAGCTTTACACCGGTCTTGTCTACAAAGGCCCGGGGCTGGTTCAACAAATCAAACGAGGCATTGCCGAACGCCTGACCCGAGACGGCCATGCGCATTTGCGTGACGCAATAGGCTCCGAACACAGCTTAAACGCTGCGCGTTAGGCCACCCGAAGCAGGTGGATCGAAAACAGCGCGTCAGAATCGGTCCAGCACTCGATGCTGTTCCAGCCAGCTTCTGCGGCGAGCGCTTTGAACCCTTCAATATCGTATTTGTGGGAATCCTCGGTGTGGATACTCTCACCGGCCTCGAAGTGGAAAGTCTCCTCCCCCACCCTGACATCCTGCGTGCGTGCACTCACCAGATGCATCTCGATCCGTCCGTATTCCGGGACCCAGCGTGCGTCATGTGAGAATGCTTCCACATCGAAATCCCCCTCAAGCTCCCGGTTGATCCGGTGAAGAAGGTTCAGATTAAAGGCCGCTGTCACGCCTGCTGAATCATTGTAAGCCGCGCGAAGGACCTCCTCATCCTTGCGCAAATCCACACCGATCAGCAGACCATTGTTGTGCCCCAGATCCAACGCCGCGGCATGCAGGAACGACACCGCTTCGCTGCGGGTGAAGTTGCCGATCGTGGAACCCGGGAAAAATCCTGCGCGGACTTTCTCGCCTTCGATATCTGGAACATCGAATGGCTTTGTATAATCCGCACAAACCGGCACGACACGCAGGTCTGCATAACTGTCGGCCAGACCCTTGGCTGACATCAAAAGATGCTCGCGTGAGATATCGACGGGGACATAAGCAGCCGGCGCGTTGAGCGCATCAAGCAGAATCCGGATTTTCGTACTCGATCCGCTGCCGAACTCGATGACCGTCGCACCCTCACCGACCAATGCCGCAACATCCGCAGAGATCGTGCGCAAAAGCGCCATCTCCGTCCGCGTTGGATAGTACTCCGGCAGCTCGCAAATATCGTCAAACAGCTGCGAACCACGTTCGTCATAGAAGTACTTGCTCGGCAATCGTTTCGGCGACTGACGCAAACCATGGAGAACATCGTCACGAAAATTGTCGGATGCATGGTCATACTCCACATAATCATGGAGTGGCCCCAGCGCTTCCTGTGTCGCGCTACTCATCGGTCATCTGCCAGACGTACACCCGCGAACATCCACCGCATGGGTGGATAGAAGAAGTTCCGATAGGTCGCGCGCGCATGACCCTCCGGGGTCACGCAGGCACCGCCGCGTAAAACAAACTGATTGGCCATAAATTTTCCGTTGTACTCACCGACGGCGCCCGTAACGGGCTTGAACCCGGGATATGGAACATATGGGCTCTGTGTCCACTCCCAGACATCCCCAAACATCTGTTCCGGCTGCTCGGATGCCTCATCCGTTGCGGGCGTTGTGCGCAAAAGCCCAGACCCGAGGAAGTTTCCCGAAACGTCCTGCTGTGCAGCAAATGCCTCCCACTCCGCCTCTCGCGGTAAGCGTTTCCCAGCCCAGCGGGCATAGGCGTCAGCCTCATACAGGCTAACATGGCACACCGGGGCCTGATCATTAATGTGCTGCAAGCCCGACAGAGACATGGTCATCCATTCACCATCAACATCTTGCCAGTAAAGAGGTGCTGTCCACCCTTCGGTCCCGACGGCCGCCCAGCCATCTGAAAGCCAATGCGCAGGATGCTGATAGCCACCATCGGCCATAAACTCTTTCCACTCGCCGTTTGTCACCAGCCGTGACGCCAGCGCAAACGATTCCAAATGGACCTTGTGGCGCGGGCCTTCATTGTCGAAAGCAAAATTGCTGCCCGCATGTCCGATCTCGACCAAGCCACCCTCGTGGTCATGCCAGCGCAGCTCTGGCATCTTGCGCGCAGGTGCAGCCCGATAGGTCTGGTAGGCCGGTGCGACGCTATTTCTGGAAAATGCGTGCAGAATATCCATCAGGATCAGTTCCTGATGCTGCTGTTCGTGATGCAAACCCAAAACAATAAGCGGGGCGGCTTCGGCCCAGACATCGGCATCCGCATTCGCAATAAATTTCCGCATACCGGTATCGACATAACCGCGATACGCCGTGACGGCATCCGCGCTTGGGCGCGTCAGAAGCCCCCGGTCCGGGCGCGGGTGTCGCGCACCAACCGTGTCGTAATAGGAATTGAACAGAAACGTATAATGCGGATCGAGCGGCTCATAGTCAGTCAGGAACGGCGAGAGAACCATGGTTTCAAAAAACCATGTCATATGCGCGCGATGCCACTTGGTCGGGCTGGCATCCGGCATGGATTGTACGACCTGATCTTCTGGCGACAGCGGTGCCGCCAGGCGCTCGGTCTCACCGCGTACCCAGTTGAAGTGTTCTAGAAGCTGATCCCGGTCGCGCGGATGCGCGTCGAGAATGGCCGGTTCCGGGCCAGAGACTGTCACAGGGGCATCTCCTGTTGGCGCCTGCATCCCGCTTGACCGCGTCTCCGGGACGCCTCCCCGCGCGCGCAGCAAATGGTGGTTGAATCACCTAGCAACATTCACGGATCGAAACACGCCCGGCCCAAAAGCCACACGCAGCAGTCGGCGTAAGTAAACCAAGCCGGTTCTCGGGCCGTCAACAGCAGTTCGGGAGAATTTTGCAGAATTTGCCCTCAAGATCGTTGACGGGCGGCCACAAGGAACTAGTTTCTCCCTATGAAGAACGCTCCCTCCGAAATTTCCGGCTACCACGCCCATATCTATTATGACGCCGAGACCAAGGCCGATGCTGAAACCTTGCGCGCCGGAATCGATGCGCAGTTCGACACCGTTCTCGGACGCTGGCACGACAAGCCGGTCGGACCACACCCATGCTGGAGCTATCAGGTCGCCTTCGAAACTGACCTCTTTGCAAGCCTCGTTCCCTGGCTCGCGCTCAACCGACGCGACCTGACAATTCTGTTGCACCCCGAGACCGGCGACGCAATTGCCGACCACTCCACCCACGTGATGTGGCTCGGCAACAGTGTTGAACTCAACCTCGACAGCCTGCGCTAGCCCACCGGGGTCCATCACCACCCCCGGGGCCGTCGCTTCGGCTCCAAAGGAACGGTTTCCAAGCTCTTTCAAGCGCGTTACAACTCGCGCCGAGATTGAACGTGCTCGCCCATTCGGGTGCAGCTCATCAGAATTATTGGGAGAGTGAACCATGAAACTTTTGCGCTACGGACCTGCCGGTAAAGAAAAACCGGGCCTTCTGGATGACAACGGAAACATCCGCGACCTGTCCAAGGTCATCGACGACATTACGCCGGACGTGCTTTCGCCGCGTGGCCTCGCTGCCATCCGCAAGCGCGACCCCAAGCGTCTGCCGTTGGTCAAGGGTCGTCCGCGCATTGGTTCCCCGGTTGTCGAACGTCGCGTTTTCGCCATCGGCCTGAACTACGCCAAACACGCCGCCGAAGCCGGAATGAAGATTCCGTCCGAGCCCATCCTGTTCACCAAGACCTGCCCGCTCACCGGCCCGAATGATCGCATCGTTCTGCCGAAGGGCGCCAAGAAGGGTGACTGGGAAGTCGAGCTTTGCTTCGTGATGGGCCGCAAGGCGCAGTATGTCAGCAAGAAAGACGCGCTGAAATATGTCGCCGGTTATGCCGCGGGCAATGACGTGTCCGAACGCAAGTACCAGATCGAAAGCGGCGGACAATGGGTCAAGGGCAAGAGCTCGGACACCTTCGGTCCGCTCGGTCCGTGGCTGGTGACAACGGATGAAGTTCCCAACCCGCAGCGCCTGAATGTTTGGCTCGACGTCAACGGCGAGCGCATGCAGGAAGAAACCACCAAGGACATGATCTTCTCCTGCGCCGAGATCATCAGCTATCTCAGCAACATGATCACACTGCACCCCGGTGACGTGATCTATTCCGGTACGCCTTCGGGTGTCGGGCTGGGCATGAAGCCGAAGCCGAAATTCCTCAAGCCCGGGGATGTCATCACCATGGGCATCGATGGCCTGGGCGAGCACAAGAACAAGGTCGTCAGTTGGAACGGCAAGTCCAAGTAAGCCGCACCCTCAGACCGACAAACGATAAGGGCCGCACAATCGTGCGGCCCTTTTTTGTGTTTCTGACATCCCTGCTATTGCAGCGCCGGCATCACTTCGTCGCGGAAGGTTCGCAGGGAATCCCGTGAGCCGGTGATGTCGATCAGCAGCACATATTCGATCCCGCCATCACGCATCCGTTGCAGCCGATCGATGATTTCCTCGGGCGGGCCGATCAGGGCTCCTTCCTCGGTCGCCAACCGTGTGTCGTTGTATTGCAACATCGTGGATTGCGGGCCACCGCCCTCACGAATACGCGACAGCCGCGATATTCCGCTCAGCAAACGCGAACGCTGCTGATGGGCCTCTTCGCGTTCGGTCTCGTTGCGGGTGATGTGTAACGCGCGGGCCACGGCCACATTCATCGGATCGAATGTCCGGCCCGCCGCCTCGACGGCGCCACGATACGTCGCGAACCGTTCCTGGATCGTGTCAAAGGACGCGATCTGGTCCAGCAACAAGTTGAACTCATTCTGTGCCGCCCAGTTCAGGCCCTCTTCACTGCCTGCAGCCAACCAAAGCGGTGGATGCGGGCGCTGGATTGGCGGCGGCTCGACCACAATGTCCTGAAAGGTCCAGTGCTTGCCAATATGGGTAAAGCGTTCTTCGGACTTCCAGGCCCGGCGAATGACATCAAGAGACTCAAGAAAAAGCTCCTGCGCCTCGTCGGCCTTCACGTTAAAGCCGTGAAACTCATTTGCGCGATAGCCTTTGCCAACCCCAAAATCCAGCCGTCCACCCGAAAGCAAATCCACCGTGGCCGCCTGCTCAGCCAGCAGCACCGGATTATGCCAGGGCAAGACAACCACGGCTGTGCCCAGACGCATACGCTGGGTGCGCGCGGCCAGATAGGTCAGCAAATTGAGCGAGGCTGAAACCTGCCCGAACCCGGTGAAATGGTGCTCCACAAGAAAGACCGAGTGATAATCAAGATCCTCAGCCTCAACGATGTAGTCGATGAAATCCCGGTACCCCTGGGTGCTGTCGCGTGCGACGCCGCCACGGCGCGAGGAGGCCCCGCCAAACAATCCGAATTTCATCGTCTACAATCCCAACACGAGCGCGCTAGTTGCGCACGCGTTCGGGCTTACCCGTTTTCGTCGAAGTCGCAAGAGCTTCGAGCACGGCCACATTGGCAATCCGCTCCTCATTGGTGAAACGATAAGGCTTCTTGCCGGAGACCGCATCGGCCCAGGCTTCGAAGTTCATCTTCACCGTGTCGCGTGGCTTGTAGACCTTCTTGGTCCGTTTGCCGTCGGCCGTGCCGATATACATATGCGTGTCACCCGGGTTCTCGGGATGTGCCATCTCGTGGATGTCCACCCAGGCTTTGTCACCAAAGACTGTAAGACGACCGTAGAACGGCGTGGCAGAAACCACGTTAATCGTCCCCATGGTTCCGTCCTTGAAGGTGAACTGGGTGGATGCGACGTCTCCGCTGGGCAAGTTCAGAACACGGCGATCAGAGATCGCGCGAATTTGCTGGATGGGTCCGAACATGCTGATGAACAAATCTGTCAGATGCACGCCCATGCCAGTCCAACCAGCTGCTGGCGCATCCTTGGGATTGCCGCGCCAGTTGTCCTTTTTCATGGGCTTGAACTTGTCATGGGAAAAGTTGGCCTCCACGGCAAGGACCGTACCAAGCTGCTTCTTTGCGACCATTTCGAGGAGCTTTTCCATCGCCGTCTCGTAGCGCCGTTCATGCCCAAGGCCGAGAACAAGGCCCTTTTTCTCGCATGCACGAACCATGCGCTTGGCGCTGGCCGCCGTCAGCGAAAGTGGCTTCTCACAGAACACCTGCTTGTTCGCTTTCACCGCGCGCAGCACCAGATCTTCGTGTGTGGAATGCGGTGTCGTCAGGATCACGCCTTCGACTTCGGGATCATCGAGTGCGTCCTGATAATCGGTCAGCAGCTTGAAACCCTTGTCCTTGGCCAGCCGACGAATAGCGGCTGTCGGTTTGACCTCAACACCACGGATTACATTGATTTTTCGACTGGATTTGAGTTCTCCAGCGACATGCGCGCCCCACCAACCCAGTCCGACAACGGCAACATTCAACATCGAATACACTCCCCAAATTTTTTGATTGAGTTGCCCGACCCGGGCTTGAGCAAAGGTTAGCATGGCGACTTTGCGACACAAACCCGTCGCGCTAGATTGCATTTACCCTGTCGCCATCGAGAATATTCATGCCCGGTATTTCCATCGAAGAATTCAACGAGCTCACCCGCATGGAGCTTCCGCTGGCGACCGAGAACGGCTGCCACGCCGAGGAGATCGGCGACGGGACGGCACGCGTGCGGCTTCCCTTCAATGCCTCCCTGACACGTCCGGGCGGAACAATCAGTGGCCCGGCAATGATGGCCCTGACCGACTACGGCATGTACGCCGCAGTGCTGGGCGCGATCGGCAATGTCGCGCTCGCTGTCACAACCAATCTCAACATCAACTTCCTGCGCAAACCCGAACCCGTCGACATGATTGCCGAATGCCGGGTTCTCAAACTCGGCAAACGCCTGGCTGTCATCGAGGTTTCACTTTACTCAGAGGGCTTGGACGAGATGGTTGCGCATGCGACGGGAACCTACTCAATTCCCCCTGAAGCCACACGCTAGAACAAGAAACAGGAATCCAATCATGGCCGTCATTCAGTCCCGCCGCAGCTTCATTTTTTCACCCGGCACCGATCCCTCGATGTTCGGAAAAGCGCTCGCGTCGGGCGCCGATATCGTCTGCGTCGAGCTGGAAGACGGCGTGGCACCGCAGCACAAGGATATTGCGCGCGAAAACATGCTGGGCATCTTCTCCGAGCCGCAGGACGATGACGGCGTGGAACGGATTGTGCGCGTCAATGTGCTCGGGTCACCCGAAGGTGAGGCCGACCTCAAAGCCGTACTCGCGACCCAAACCCCGCCTCCTGCGCTCATGATGCCGAAGGTCGACAAGCCGGACGACGTCCGGCGGGTCGCCGACGCGCTCGATGCTGCCGGTCACAAAACCCGATTGCAGATCATTATCGAAACCAATCCCGGACTCGAAGCCGCCTACGAGATTGCACAGGCAAGCGACCGTGTGGATGCCTTGCTGTTCGGGGGTGTCGATCTGGCCGCCGATCTTCGCTGCGAGTACGGCTGGGAACCACTGCTGTACGCACGTTCGCGCGTCGTTCATGCCGCAGCAGGCGCCGGGATTGATGTCATCGATGTACCATGGCTCGATCTGGGTGACGAAGCGGGATTGCGCCAGGAGGCCGAAGCCAGCGCACGCCTTGGCTTCACAGGCAAAGGTTCGATCCACCCCAAGCAAATCGGCATCATCAACGAGATTTTCTCGCCCAGCGCCGAACAGGTCGCCTATGCCCGCAAGGTGGTTGCTGCCTTTGCCGAAGCGGATTCCGGTCTCGTCGTTGTCGACAACAAGCTGATCGAACTGCCCGTGCTGCGCTCGATGGAACGAATTCTGGCCAAGGCAGTCCGTATCTAGACTCCGAGCGGCGGTGGCCCGAGACGTTCCCGGGCCGTCCCGAGCTGCTTTTCAAAGGCAAGCGCGATTGCAATCGACCGCGCATCCTCTCCCTGCGGGCATATGATGTGGAGCCCAACGGGCATCCCGGCCGCATCCAGTGCAACCGGTATCGTCACCGCACACATGGTCAGAAAATTGACCGCAGTGGTGTTCCGCGCCGCCATCAGATTGGCCTTCATATAGGGCGAAGGCTCGCGCACATCATCGATACGGGGCGGGGTAATCGGGATGGTCGGACCAACCACGGCGTGCACGTCAGAAATCGCGGCATGGGCAGCCTGGGTCAACACTCCAAGCCGACGACGGCGGATCAGATAGTCACTCGCGGTCATCGCCGTCATCTTGTCAAAGCGCGATCCCACCATCGGGTCCAGATCAGCGACGAAATCAGGCAGTACGTCGCTAATAAAACCGGCAAATTCATAGGCAGACAATCCACCGGTGCGGAAAATCGTGTCGACCTCATCAAGATGGGGGATGGTGATGTCGACCAAACGCGCGCCGGCCGCCTCAAGCTCGGCCAGAGCGGCGCGCACGCCCTCGGCAATACCTGGCTCACAGTCGTCAAAGAATCCTTCGCACACGCCAATCCGGAAATCCCCCACATCAGCACTTTCAACCGCATTCAGAAAAGTTTCCGGGGCTGCGGCAGTCGCAGGGTCGATCACGGAAAAGGCCAGCGCCGCATCGGCCACGGTGCGCGTCAGGGTGCCGGGGGTGTCGAGAGTTGGGCTCAAAGGTGAAATGCCTTCGATCGACCAGCGGCCGGCCGTGGTTTTCACGCCAACAGTCCCGGTCATGCTCGCCGGCATACGCACCGAGCCTGCTGTGTCCGTACCAAGCGCCAGTAAGGCAGAGCCCTCCCACAGGCTGACCCCGGCCCCGGCGCTCGAGCCGCCCGGCGCCCGATGTTCATCGGCGTCCCATGGATTGTGCGGGGTGCCCCAATGGGGGTTGGTGCCGAGCGCCCCGAAAGCGAACTGCACCGTATGTGTTTTGCCCGAGACGGTGGCGAGCTGTCCCCGCAACGCCCGGATCACCGGGCCTTCATGACGCCATTCTGGCGGCAACTCACGTGGGCTGCCCGCAAATGTCGGATATCCCCGCACACCGTAAAGGTCTTTGACTGAAACCGGGATGCCCTGCATCGGTCCGAGATCAATTCCGGCAGCCAGCGCGTCATCTGCGACACCAGCCTCGGCGCGCAGTCGGTCGGGGTCCCAAGTCTTGTAGGCCGCCAATTTGCCGCCATGAGCCTCATGGTTCTCAATCGCGGATTCAGCCAGAGCCCGTGCCGAGACAGAGCCGTCACGCAGCGCCTCGGCAATCGCCTGAAGTGAACCTGTCTGACTATTGATGGTCATTTCTGTGCCTCCCTGTCATCACAGTATAGGCGTTCACCCCCTCCCCCTGCACCGGGTTTTCCGTCTATGGTGCTCCCATAAGAACTTTTTGATTTGGGGGAATACAAAATGCCAGAAGACGCAACACCTATGCAGCGGTTCACACGCGATCAGATCGAAGCCTTCATGGCACGGTGCTTTGCAGGAGTGGGTCTGCCCGATACTGACGCCAGGACTGTCGCCCATCTGATGGCAGAAGCTGACATGCTCGGCAAGGATTCCCACGGTATATTCCGCCTCCCCGGCTATATCGGCCGCGTGAAGGCAGGCGGCTTCAATCCTACGCCGAACATGAAAGTCGATCGCGAATTTGCGGCCACCGCACTGTTGGATGGCGACAATGGCATGGGCCATCTGGTGGTCAAAAGAGCCGCCGACATGGCGATCGAGAAAGCCAAGACCGCCGGTGTCGGCTGGGTCGGCTTGCATCACTCCAATCACGCGGGTGCGGCATCGGTCTATTCGAACATGGCGATGGAGCACAACATGATCGGGCTTTATGTCGCGGTCGGCAGTGCCAATCACCTGCCGCCCTGGGGTGGTACGGAAATGCTGCTTTCGACAAACCCGATTTCTGTTTCAATTCCCGGCGATGAAGAGAATGCGATCATCCTCGACATGGCCACGACCGTAACGTCCTACGGCAAGGTCAAGGTTTACGCCCAGCGCGGCATGGAAATGCCCGAAGGCTGGATGATCAACAAGGACGGAACCCCACTGACCGATGCCAGCAAGTCCGACACGGGCTTCCTGCTGCCCATTGGCGGACCCAAGGGCTATGGCCTGGCACTGATCTTCGGCATTCTGGGCGGCACTCTCAACGGTGCCAATTTTGGCCGCAACGTGGTCGACATGAATGCTGATCCGAGCTCCGTCACGAACACCGGACAATTCTATCTCGCAATCAACATCGAAGCCTTCATCGATCCGGCCGATTTCAAACGCGAGATCGACGAGGTCATCCGACAGATGCGCGGCTCGCCGACCATGGGTGGTGTTGACCGGGTTCGTTTGCCGGGTGAATCCGCGCATGCGGCCTATGCCGACCGAACCGCAAATGGCGTGCCTTTGCCCGAGCCCTTGCTGATCAACCTGGCCAAGGTCGCTGCCGATCTGGGCGTGGACGAACTCGCCTGACCCAAACCGGTCCAAAGGTGAAAAAAACGCCAGTGGCGCCGGTCATCCAGGCCGTCTTCTGGATGACCGGCACGCTGCTGTCCTTCTCCCTGATGGCTGTTGCTGTCCGCGAAATTTCCGGCGAAATCCACAGCTTCCAGATCATGTTGTTCCGCAGCCTGGGAGCACTTGTCATCCTGCTGCCCTTCGCAATCCGCGCCGGAGCATCGGTCTGGCGCACGGCGCATCTGGGGACCCAGTTCGGGCGCAACATCGTTCATTTTGGCGCGCAGTTGGGCTGGATCACAGGGATCGGCCTGTTGCCGCTGGCCGAAGTTTTTGCCATCGAGTTCACGACGCCAATCTGGGCCACCATTCTGGCGGTTCTGTTTCTGGGGGAGCGCCTCAATCGAGGGCGGGTCGTCGCGCTCGTCCTGGGCTTTACCGGTATTCTTGTCATCCTGCGGCCCGGTTTGGCCGTCATTGAACCCGGAGCCTTCGCGGTTCTGGGGGCCGCTGTCGGGTTCGCGATCACACTGACCCTGACAAAATTCCTGACCCGAACGGATTCACCGCTCACCATCCTGCTCTATATGACTGTGATTCAGTTGCCATTTGGCATCGTTCTTTCGGCGCTGGAATGGACCACGCCGGACCTACTGCAATTGTTGTGGCTGATGGTGATCGGCGCGGTCGGCTTGTCGGCGCATTACTGCACAGCAAGAGCGCTCTCGCTGGCCGACCAGACCATTGTGGTGCCCATGGACTTCATGCGCCTGCCGCTTATCGTTCTGGTCGGGTTCGCGCTTTACAGTGAATCAGTGGAGCTGCTCGTGCTCGCAGGTGCCGGACTTATTTTTGCCGGCAACTACTACTCAATCTTCCGCGAGAACCGGAAGAAGCCGTCAACGAATTAGCCAATCACGCCTGACAGCGCCCTGATCGTTTCCTAAAGCGCTTCGGATGCGTCGCGCACAGCTTCCAGATCCGGGAGCATCACCGTGTGCGTATCTGGCAACTCTATCAGGCGTTCTTCGCGCAGCGCGGTGAACGTTCGGCTCACCGTCTCAATCGTCAACCCCAGATAATCCGCAATGTCTGTTCGCGACATCGGCAAAATGATCTTGGCCTCTGATGTTTTGACATCACTGTGATCCAGCCGGTTTAGCAGAAAGGACAGAAGCTTCTCACGCGCTGTCTTGCGCCCCAGCAAAAGCATCTGCTCCTGTGCGGCGGCCAGTTCATCCCGGCTCATATCTAGGAGTTTATCCCGCACCGGAGGTATATCGGCAATCAGGCGCTCCAGATTGCTCAGCCGCATGATGCACAACTCAACAGGCGTCATGGCCTCTGCGCCATAGGCATAGGTGTCATCTGTCACGAGACCGAGGAAATCTCCCTCCCCGAGGAACCCTGTGATCTGACGCCGGCCGTCGGGCAGAAGTTTGTAAAGCCGCACCTCACCTCTGGAGATATTGTAGGCATATTCGGCAGGCTCACCCTCTTCGAAGATGACCTGACCGGGACTAATATCCCGGTGCGAGACAATCGCGGCGAGACGGTCATTGTCCTTCTCTTCTACAGCCGCGCACATCGCCTTATGGCGTACATCGCATTGATCACACCGATGATGTGCATGTGGAGCATTTCCGTAACTCTGACGGTCCGTCATGTTTCCCCACCCGATTTGTCGTTTCTAACCCTTACAGATTGTCACTACATTAGCAATTTTCAATATAAAGTCAGCCCCATTGAGCCACATCAATGAAACCTGCGCCAGCATCGACAGGATGCTTGCCAAGTCAAAGGTTCATGGGATGATGCGCGTTGAATGCTAAGCACGCAAACACACAAGCGCTAACGCATGATTATGTTGATCAGGCCTATACGCTTGCACGGGAAGCCAACCACGCGCTGACCCTTGAGGAATGGCGGCGGTTTGCAATCCCTCTGGCTGCCGCACAACCGACGCAAATGCGCGCACCGGGCGTCATCCTGATACTCCGCAACGACCTCGTTCGCGGCATGGCCGCATTCTGCTGGACCCACGCGCCTGATGGTTCGCGACTGCTTTCCGCCCGGAAGATCGTAATTATGGACCGCGCCCGAAAAGAGCTGGTTGCGCAGGAACTTCTCGCTGGATTGATTGAAGTGGCCCTCCGAGACAATTGCGCACGCGTCCGCGCAGAACTGCCTCGTTCCAGCACCTGGTTGGAGAACCGTTGGTCCGATCCCGAGGGGAATATTTTCCGCCTGCCCGTTGAATGCGTTCGGATCCTGCCCGATGAATCCACGTCATCAGACGATAAGGTCGTGACACTCCACGTCCCGATGCCCTGATCCCGACTGCTGGCCGAAAACGCTTATCCGGCCAATCCGAGAAACTCCAGAGCCTGAAAGACAACCAAACCGGCACTGCTCAGGCCACCGGTCACGGGAACCCAGATTGGCACCTCAAACTGCGACGTCTCAGGTTTTCCATCACGTCGCTTGATCACAATCAATGATAGATTGACCACCGCGAAAACGCTCATGATCACGATAGATGCCAGGCGCGCAAGCGCCTCAAGGGGCAACAGAACCGATCCAAGCATCACGATCCCGCCGATTACCAGCGTGGCGACAACCGGGGTATGGAAACGCGGGTGCACATAGCCAAACACAGCCGGGATGTTTCCCTGATTGGCCAGTCCATAGAGCACACGAGAGCCCATGATAATCTGGATCAAGGCACCATTGATGATCGCAAGCGACCCGATAATGACAATCGGCAGGGATGATCGCCCCGAAACACTGGCGTAGAGGTCGGCGAGCGGGGCCTCACTCTGGCCCAGCGCAACCGCCTCGACACTCAACAACGCGACCAGGGATATCGCCACATAGAGCATCGAGGTCACAACAATGGTGAGAATGATCGCGCGCGGCATGGTCCGATCCACATCGCGGACTTCCTCGGCGACATTCACCATGTCTTCAAAGCCGATGAATGCAAAAAACGAAAGCACGGCCGCAGATCCGATAAGGGACAACTGCCCGACTGTAAACTCTGAGCCCAGTTCCAGAACCCATTCATCTAGCTGTGCAAACGATCCGCGGGCCGTCCAGATAATGAGGAGCAACCCACCAACCTCGATCACCGTAAACAGCGCGGCCACCAGCACAGCCTGCCGGATGCCCCAGATCGCGAGCAGGCAAAGCAGGGTCACAACGAGCACAATCAGGAGCAATGTCGGCAGATCGACCAGCACCCGGGCATAACCGGCAAAGCCGCGAACGATCGCCGCGGACGATATGGTGCCAGCGGCCACCACCGCCAGCCCCACCACGAGTGCAAGAACCGACGACCCCAGCCCCTCGCGCACATAAAGAGCTTCCCCCGCCGCACGCGGCATACGTACGGCGAGTTCGGCAAAACTCAATGCGCTCAGGCCAGCAAGCAGAGCGGCCAGCAGAAAGCTCACGGGCGCGAAAACACCGGCAACCCCGATGACCTTGCCCGTCAGGACATAGATTCCTGCCCCCACCGTCACCCCCACTCCATAGAGTGTGAGCAACGGCAGCGTGAGCGTCCGGCGCAACCTGACAGTGGGTTCCTGATCAGGTGCGATCATCATTTCCTGCGCGCGGTGAGGGCTCCGACTAATGCGACAGCATTGTTGGGGCGGTCATGTGTTTTAGCACATTGCGTGTCGCCCCACCGAAGGTCATTTCCCGGATCCGGGAATGGCCATAGGCCCCCATGACGATCATGTCACAACCCTCATCCGTGACTGCGTTAAGGATAGCGTCGCCGATGGCGACCTCATCGGTTGTCACATGTTTGATACTGGCCCGGACCCCATGGCGCGACAGATAGGCACCGATGCCAACGTCCCGGGCATCATCAGCCACATCACCGCGCAGAACGACAACCTGATCGGCCTCACGGAGGATGGGCATGGCGTCCCGAACAGCGCGGGCGCATTCCCGTCGCGGGGCCCATGCGAGCAGCACATTCTTCCCGAAGGTCTCGAAATTTCCAGCTTCCGGAATCGCAAGGATCGGCACACCCAGCAAGAGCGTCGCTTCCCCCAACAACCAGTCATAATCCCCCGAAGTATGCTGGGCGAGAACAAAGAGGTCGGTGACCGCCGCAAGTTCTTCCAGCACCGTCAGTACGGTTCGCGCGCCGCCATGCCATTCTCGGGATTCAACGCCCGCGCTCTCGCATCGGGCCTCAAAGACCGCCTGCAGTTTCTCTCCTTCCGCCTCGGCATCCGCGTAATAGGACGCCATCAGGTCGTCAGGAAATGGCACCGCCACATAGATCGGGACATTCAATGGCGGGACCAGATGCACGCCCGTGAGATGTGCACCCTGATCCAGCGCCATCTTGATCGCAGCATCCATCACCGCCTGATTGCGTGGATCACCCTGAAGAAAACCGGCACAAATCGTTTGATAGGACATTTGGGACCTCCATCCGTTGGTTGGGTTCAACCATCAGATGGATTGGCACGAGGCGCCTTGATCAGGGTCAATTTCTGGGCACATTCCCGCCGGATCGAAATCGTTCATTCAAACCGTCAGGCGGCGTCTTTGCCTGCCGTAAAGGTCATGCCGCGTTCCTCGAATTGCCGGACCACATCATCACCGAACGCGGCGAGCTGTTCGGCCGTGCCCTTCGGAAAATCGATATCGGTCATATCGTGCACGCCGCCACTGATCACGACCTGCAGCAAACCCTCTTCTTCCCCAATATTCCGAAATGCCCGACAAACACCCGGCGGCACCGAAATCGTATCGAACTCATCAAGTTCGACCCGATGCGCGCCGTCATCGTTCCAGGTCACTTCGAAACGTCCGCGCAGGACGGTGAAGGTCTCGTAAGTCTGTTGATGGGCATGCAGAGAGGGGCCCGTGCCCGGTGGGCATTTGGCGTGGGTCATGGTGATCCCGCCCGCGCCCTGAATGGGCGCACCCTGATTGACCGGCGTGTCCGCAGCACCCTCCAGTCCGATCACGGACAGAAGTTCGCGGGAATAAATCACGTCCTTGGCTTCCTGGGGCATGTCGAGGGTCGCCGCCGCGTGCAGCGGCTTGAGGTCCTGAAACCGCGACACGCGCTTTTCCATGTCCTCGGGAGAAATGTCGATCGTGCGCATCATGCTCTCCTTGTTTTATGTCGTTGCCGCGAAAGTATAGCGTGCAAATCGGTCAAACACGAAGCGGTGCGCGGCTTTCCTCGTTATGGGCGACGACAACCCGGCGCATCAACGCGACGAGCTGGGCGCGCTCGGTTTCGTCCAGCGGCGCCAAAAGATGGTCCTGCACACGCGCCACATGCGGCACGGCCGCCTGGAGAACAGCTGCGCCTTCAGGGGTCATCTGAATCAACTTCGCACGCCGGTCCGCAGCCGATGTGGTGCGCGTCACCAATCCACGTTCTTCCAGTTTGCGCACAACCACGCCGATGGTGGTGCGATCAAGGGCCACCATCCCGCCGAGCGTCGCCTGATCCAACGGCGGTGCCGCCGAAAGCGCGGCCAATGTGGCAAATTGCAAAGGCGTCAGGTCGAGATCCCGGCATTCTTTGAGAAACATCGAGACCGCGATTTGCTGAAACCGCCGCAACAGATGGCCGGGCGTCGTCTGAACGTCAGCAAAGACGCCGCGTTCGGGCACATCAGCCTGAGACATTGGCTCAACCCTCCAGGCCGGACAGGCCGTGATGTCCATAGAGCCAGTCAATACGGTCATAACAATCCTCGACAGAGTATGACCGCAGGATTTCGTTTCGAACCCGCGCATGCACCCCTTCGGGATGATTAACGTGATCGCCGATGGCACGTGAGCCCAGTTGGACCCGTGCCGTCCGCACCACACGGGCCTCCTGATAGGCAACCAGCCCGGCATGCAGATCATCCCGGTGGCGGTCGAGCAGATGGGACAGGCAGACCGAGTCCTCCAGGGCCATGCAGGCCCCCTGAGCGTAGTACTGGAGGGTCGGATGGGCAGCATCCCCAAGCAGGGCGACATGGCCCTCGACCCAGGTGTCGATCGGGTCCCGGTCACACAGAACCCAGAGCTTCCAGTCATCCCCGGTTTCGATCACCCGGCGGATTTTCTCGCTGATATGGGTGAAATGCCGCCGCACCTCGTCCCGTGCCACGGGCTGTCCCGTCACCGCTTCGGGCGCATCATCATGGGTGGTCACAACGAGATTGAAATATTTCCAGCCCGAGAGCGGGTAATGGACGATATGGCATTTCGGACCAGCCCAGAGGGCCGCCGCGTTCCAGCGCAGATCCTCCGGCATTTTCTCTGTCGGGATGACCGCCCGAAACGTGGAATGTCCCGACACCCGCGGTGCGCCGTCCCCGACAAGCTGGGCACGCACATGGGAGCGCAAGCCATCCGCGCCGATCAGCGCCACCCCGTCATGAGTCTTTCCATTGGCGAGCTGCACCCGAACCCCCGCGCCATCCTGTTGATAGGAAACGACCTCGCTGCTGACCTGCAGTTTTATGTGGGGGCTTTCTTCACACCCCTTCAAAAGCACCCCGTGCAGATCTCCGCGATGAACCACCGCATAGGGATTGCCAAAACGTTCGCGAAACGCTGCATCGAGTGGAATGTCGAGAATCAATTCTCCATCCACCGCATCCATGAGCCGCAGATAATCGACATAGACGGCTTTTTCCCGCGCCCAATCGCCGACCCCCAAATAGTCAAACGCATGAAACGCATTCGGCCCCAGCTGGATGCCCGCACCGATCTCGCCAAACTTCGAGGCCTTCTCAAAGACGACAACGTCAAAACCCTTACCTGCGAGCCCGAGCGCAGCCGACAGCCCGCCAATGCCACCCCCTGCAATGAGAATTGGTTTTGTGGTCATGGGGCGAAGCCTTCCAGTTAATCAGCATTATGATCATAATACTGATTAACTGCTGAAAAAGACAAGATCAGGAGTGAACCAATCCACAAATTTCCAAGAGGCCAGTTCAGCTGGCGCGGGTGAAAGGAATCGAACCCTCGCCGGTCAGTCTAACCCGCCTGATAGAACGTTCTCATCAGCTTCATGAGCAAACAGCCGATATCAATC
>ENA-UOXV01000706-UOXV01000706.1-marine-metagenome-genome-assembly--contig:-NODE-706-length-48343-cov-45.335073_pt1 | contig 48343 bp, 44 predicted proteins | sample MGYA00238165_ERZ766961 | MGnify/ENA primary metagenome ERZ766961 (study PRJEB28924, sample SAMN03173240) | marine metagenome | biome: Marine; feature: Water; material: Subsurface seawater | place: North... | reverse complement strand
CTTTTTACAACGTCACCAATAGAAACTATTCCTATTAATAATTTATTTTCAACAATAGGAATATGTCTAATTTTATTTTTTGACATTATATCCATTATGGTTTCAGATTTTGTGTTTTTATTAATAGTTATAACTTTAGATGTCATAATAGATTTTATATGAGATTTCTTAAAATCTACTGATAGATTATTAGATATTTCTCTTATGATGTCTCTTTCTGATATAATTCCTGATAGCTCCATATTATCATTTAGAACAGGTAGAGCTCCTATACTATTTTTGGCTAATAATTTTATAGCATTATATGTAGTTTTATTCTCATTTATGGAAATTAAATTTCTTGTTAGCAGTTGAGATATCAAAATATTTTCATTATTTGAATTCATTTCATCCTCCCAATATTACAATACTTATTAACACTTTCACAACTAAAGATATCAAATTTATGAAACAAAATAAATAATCTAAATTAACAATAATAGAAATTAACCCGTAGTTATGGTATTGAAAGTAAATTCATAAATAAATCTAATAGTGTTGCATGTGGATGTAACAAATATATAAGATAAAATTAATAATGATCGAATTAACTAAAAATCAATTAAATAGCTATTCTCGTCAAATTTTAGACGATTATGATTCTAAAAATCCTAGCACCTTATTTAAAGATAAAATTACAATAAGCAATGAAGATGCTTGGCGCATTCAATCTGCTGTAACCGATTTAAGACAGAAAAGAGGTGAAGAAGTTATAGGTTATAAAATTGGATGTGTTTCCAAAGACACTCAACTTAAAATGGGTTTTACAAAACCAGCTTGGGGAAGACTTTGGAAACATGAATTATACTCTGATGGGGTTACTTTAGAAAAAAATAATTATTCAAATCCTGCAATGGAAGCTGAATTTGGTGTTATATTAAAGCGTGACTTAAAACCTGATTTAGTGAATTTAGATTATATACTAGATTCAATTGAAACCATTCATCCTATAATTGAAATACATAATCTTGTTTTCAATGGCAACCCACCTTTTGGTGCAGAACTTCTTGCTAACAATGCTATCCATGCTGGTGTAGTAATAGGAAAGCCAACTAAAGGAAACATCAAAGCTGAAATTACTGACCTAAAACTTATATTTGACAAAGAGATAATTGATACATGGTCAGACAAAAAATGGCCGCATGATATGTTGTCAGAAGTAGAGTGGTTAGTTAAAGAACAAGATAAAATAGGTAATGTTTTAAAAAAAGGTAACTTGATTTTAACTGGGGCATATGGACTTCCAATTCCTATAAATGATAAAAAATTAATAGAGGTTACATCTTCTTTATTTGGAAATGTGTCTGCTATTTTTCAATAAAATTGAATAATGATACCCAACTTACATAGAAACATGCAATCATTATAGCCACAAATCATAAAAGATTTATTCTGATTTGATTGACACTGCACTTTTACTATGTATGAGACATTAAAATGGTTAGCACTTTACAGGATGCTCTTGTTAGGCTTAACGTTTAGAAATACTTTTAGATTCGTTTTTAATTTTTTCTTCTAAATGACCAATCATAATCCTTCTCATATATTCAGCTCTTGCGAGATCTGTAAAAGAATATTCACGTATATCGTCATTTGTTATCCTGATAGAAAAATTATAAAAAGCTCCTGTTTTTTTTATACTAGATGCACTTCCAGATGCTATTTTTCTTGTGTTCACTAAAGTACCAAATTTAGTTTCAATGATATTAGTCATTTAAATTCCTCCTTTTAGCTATGCTGTTAATCATATACTTAAATTAATAAAGAGGTCAAATAATTATATAAGTATTTAAATATTTTAAATGAAAGTTAACAATATTCATACATGACGTGAGATCTGTCAGATGTATGTTGTCTGACTTCTGAGCTCCAACGTCCTTCTTCAACCGCTAGAGACCATTCTTTGCTTTGCACAACATCTGGGCTATCTATTTCGTACATAGCTATAAATTTTTGTGCTGGAGCATTCATTGATTTTGTCTCGCCACCGATTGAAAAATTAAAGGATGTTCCTTTACCTCTTGTTACCTTGTTCACACCAGGTACTTTTAAAAGATAGGGAATATGTTCTTCATCGTAAACCTCGTTGAATAAATTTTCATACTCTTTTTTAACATTCATAGAAACTACAAAAATATATTTTGAATTTGCCACAATACCCTCCCTAACTCTCTTTTTGTAAGATTTTATTAGAAATTGTTTTTCTCTTTTATTCAACTTTTTAATTTCTAATTCTCTTTTGGTTGCATTACTTCTATTTAGAGAAAGCTCTTTATAGACTAGTTTAAGTGGTAAACGCCCACGTAAATATTTAGAGCCATGTCCTGAGGTATGTTGTTCTATTCTTTTATCTAAGTTTTTTGTGATTCCAGTATAGAGTGATTGGTCTTTACATTTTAAAATATAAATTATCCAATTCATTTCTATTCTGCTCTATTTATTGTTTGTCATATTTATAAATACATCTTCTAGGCTTACATCTTTTGTCGATAAATCTAGAATATCTAAGCTTGAGTTGTATAACGTTTTAATAATATTTTTCATAGAGGTTTCGCTAGGCTTAAAAATGATCTCCAAAGTATCAGAAACAATTTTAACGGTACCAATTTTTTTAAGACTAATTTTATCTTTATCAGAAACCTTTTTCTTTTTAAGTTTAATATAAATTATTTTTTCATTAAACTTTGTTAGTAATGATTGTTTATTTTCGTTAGCAATTATTTTTCCTTTGTTAATTATTGCTATATCGTCACACAAATACTCAGCTTCTTCTAAGTAATGAGTTGTCAAAATTATTGTAACACCTAGCTTATTTAAGTCTTTAAAATGCTGCCATAATTTTTGCCTCAATTCCACATCAACACCAGCTGTGGGTTCATCAAGTATTAAGATAGGAGGGGAGTGAACCATTGCTTTTGCGACCAATAATCTTCTTCTCATTCCTCCAGATAATTTTCTACTATATGACTTAGCTTTATCGCTTAAATCCATTAATTTTAGTAATTCTTTTGTCTTACGAAAAGCTTTAGGAACATTAAACATTCCTGAATGTAAGTCTAACAACTCATCAGGAGTAAAAAAAGCGTCTATATTTAATTCTTGTGGCACTACACCAACAGCTAATTTTGATTGTTTTCTCTCTTCTTCTATATCCATACCCCAAACAGACACATACCCAGAGCTTTTTAATACAATTCCTGATATTATATTTATTAATGTTGATTTACCAGCCCCGTTTGGTCCTAACAAACCAAACATAGATCCTGCTTTGACGTTTAATGACACATCATCTAATGCATAATGCTCATTTTCCCCTTGGTAAATTTTAGTAAGATTTTTTATTTCAAGGGCAAGCTTGTTTTTAGGTATTTGCCAATTTTCTGTTTTCATTCTAATTCTTTCTAATCAGATCATCTATGTTTTTATCTGTCTTAATGAAGTATAAAATTTATTATGAATTAATGACAATTATATTTAATTATCTATAATATGATCTCTAATATTTATCATAAATTAATTTTTAAATCACAGTTTTATAAATATTCTGATTTAAGCTTAATAAATTAAAACGAGTAGATATGAATAATGAGATGCAACAAAATACTAGGCCAGATCTAAAATTTAATGACCCTAATAATATACTTTTGATTGATGGGTCAGGGTATATTTTTCGTGCATTTTATGGATTACCTCCTATGACTAATAAAAATGGGGTCCCAGTTAATGCCGTATTTGGTTTTACCAAAATGCTCATAAAGCTTATTGATGATTTAAAGCCTCATTATGCAGCTGTTATTTTTGATGTATCAAGAAAAACCTTTAGAAACGATCTTTTTGAATTTTATAAGGCTAATAGATCAGAGCCCCCTGAGGACTTAATACCTCAATTTTCTCTAATAAGGGAAGCTACAGAAGCAATTGGATTACCCGTTGTTGAAATGGAAGGTTTTGAAGCAGATGATTTAATCGCAACTTATGCTAATATAGCTTTAAAATTAACAAAGAAGGCAATTGTTGTTTCTAGTGATAAAGATTTGATGCAACTTGTAGATCACAATACTCTGTTATTTGACCCCATGAAACAATTGTGGGTTGATGATGTTAAGGTTTATGAAAAATTTGGTGTACCACCTAAAAAAGTTATAGATGTTCAATCTCTTGCTGGTGATAGCAGTGACAATATTCCAGGTGTACCTGGTATTGGTATAAAAACAGCAGCTGAACTGATTAACGAATATGGAAGTTTGGATGAACTACTATTAAGAGCGGCAGAAATTAAACAAAATAAAAGAAGAGAAAATCTTATTGAATATGCTGATCAAGCAAGACTGTCACGTTCTCTTGTTACTCTTGAAAAAAACGTACCAATTATTTCAGAAATTGAAGATTTTAAAATTAATCCAGTTCTTGATTTAAATAAGTTAGTTCCTTTTCTAGAGACACATAACTTTAAAAGTTTAATAAACAAATTTAAAAATAATGAAAGTAATGAGTTAATAGCTAGTAAATCTAATTCAAAAGATTTTATAAAAAATGATATTATAGAATTCAAGGGCTCTTCAGATAAATATGAACTCATTAATAAAGCAACTTCATTAAAAGAATTTATTAGTAATTGTTATGGTCAATCAATAATATCAGTAGATTGTGAAACAAACTCCTTAGATGCTAAAACTGCTTCATTGATTGGTATTTCAATGTCCTATAGTGAAGGTAAAGCTTGTTATATTCCGTTGAGGCACGGTCTTGATTTAGATAATGATCAATCAGACTTTATCTTAGATAATAAAACATCTTTTTCTCAACTGCCTTTTCTAGAAGCAATAAGTTTAATTAGACCAATTTTAGAAGATAACTCTATTTTAAAAGTTGGCCATAATATTAAATACGATGCATTGGTAATGAAACAAAATCATAATGGCAATATTCTTCTTCATCCAATTGGCGATACTATGTGTTTATCTTATGTGGTTGATCCTGGAAGAGTTGATAATCATAAACTAGATAGCTTAGCAATGCGTGAGTTGAACCACAAAACAATAAAATATGAGGATTTATGCGGGAAAGGTAAAAATAAAATTTCTTTTAATCAGTTGTCTCCCTCAGAAGCTCTTAATTATGCATCTGAAGACGCCGACGTAACCCTAGCTATTTATAAGAAGCTCCTTCCAAGATTAATAAATGATAAAAAATATACTGTTTATAAAAGATTAGAAAACCCATTGATAAATGTTTTAATGAAAATGGAACATGAAGGCATTATTGTAAACCCAGTTAAGCTAAAAGAAATTTCAAAAAATTTATCAGTAGAGATAAGCAAACTTGAAGATAAAATTTATAAGATGACAAGTAAAAAATTTAATATTGGATCACCAAAACAGTTAGGTGAAATTTTATTTGACGAAATGAAAATTGATGGAGGAAAACGTTCAAAAAATGGTTCATGGCAAACAAGTGTAGAAATTTTAGAAAATATGTCTATTTCAGGTCATGAAATAGCAGATTTTATATTAGATTGGAGACATTTTTCAAAACTTAAAAGTACATATTCTGATGCCTTAATTAATCAAATAAATTCAGAAAGTAAAAGAGTTCATACAAGCTATTCAATGGTTGGAGCAAGTACTGGCAGGTTGTCTTCTTCAAATCCTAATCTACAAAATATTCCAATTAGAACAAAAGAAGGAAGATTAATTAGAACTGCTTTTGAAGCAAAAGAAGGTTTCAAATTAGTTTCTATGGACTATTCACAAATAGAATTAAGATTGATAGCACACATAGCAGATGAAAATAAAATGATAGAAGCTTTTAATAATGAATTAGATATTCATGCAGATACTGCTTCAAAAGTTTTTGGAATTCCAATTGCTAATATGACAACAGATATAAGAAGAAAAGCTAAAGCAATTAACTTTGGGATAATATATGGTATCTCATCATATGGATTAGCAAAGCAGTTAAAATGTTCACCAAGTGAAGCTAAGTCTTTTATAAATTCTTACTTTGATAGGTTTCCTAAAATAAAAGATTACATGGAAGAAACTAAAAATAGCCTTTATAATGATGGTTATGTTGAAACTTTGTTTAGCAGACGAATTTATATCAATGGTGGAGACTCAAAAAACCAAAATATAAGAGGTTTTGCAGAGAGACAAGCAATTAATGCACCTATTCAAGGAACAGCAGCAGATATAATAAAGAATGCAATGATACAAATTGATAAAAATTTACTAAATTATAACGAAGATGTCTCTATGCTTATGCAAGTTCATGACGAGTTAGTGTTTGAAATTAAAAATGAAAAAATTCATAATATTGAAAATATTATTGTGCCAATTATGGAAAATGCAAATTTACCAATGGTGCCTTTGAATGTGAAATTAAAAGTTGATACTGGATACGGGAATAATTGGGCAGAAGCACATTGATTTTAGTTTTATCATAAATTAACAAAATTTAACCTTGAATAAACCTTAATTTTACACTCATATCATACTATTTAAGAATACGTTCAAATTAATAGGTGATTAATGAGTGAAAAAATTATTCTCGTAGACGATGATAGTAATATCTTAACTTCTGTTTCTCTGGCGTTAAAATCCGAAGGGTGGTCAGTAGAAACATATAATGATGGAGAGCAGGGACTTATTGCACTTCAAAGAAATAATCCTGATATCGCGATTCTAGACATTAAAATGCCTAAATTAGACGGGATGGAAGTTTTAAAAAAACTTAGAATTTCTAGCAATATACCTGTAATTTTTTTAACTAGTAAAGATGACGAAATAGACGAGGCTTTAGGGCTTAGGATGGGTGCTGATGATTATATTACAAAACCATTTTCTCAAAAATTACTTATTGAAAGAATTAGAGCAGTTTTGAGAAGAAGTTCTTTAAAAAACTCAGACGTATCTGATAAAGTTATACAAAGAAATAATCTATATCTTGATCCAGATAGGCATCTTTGTAAATGGAAGGATCTAGAGGTTAAGCTTACGGTTACGGAATTTTTAATATTAAATTCATTAGCCTTCAGGCCAGGACTAGTTAAAAGTAGAGATCAACTTATAGATACTGCTTATGGAGAAACTATATATGTAGATGACAGGACTATTGATAGCCACATAAAGAGGATGAGAAGGAAATTTAGATTTTTTGATAAAACTTTTGACCATATTGAAACCTTATATGGAGTTGGGTATAGATATAAAGATGAATAGAATTGGCTAAAATTATAAAAATTTTAAAAAAGATATATTTGCCCTTAAAGACCAGAATTTTAGTAATAATTTTATTACCAGTCTTATTGTATCCAATAATTATTATTTATTTCAATAAATATCAGGATATTTTAATTAGATCTGAATTTGCAGCTATTGAACGACAAGGTTTAACCTTAACCAAAGCTCTTGCTTTAGCAGAAAATCAATATGGCTTAATTCAACGAAATCAAGTTTCTAGCCCTGCATTACAAAGTTTAATTCCTAAGGTTAAGTATGGTTCAAATATAAGGGCTAGGCTTTTTGATATGTATGGAAACCTAATTGCAGACACAAAGGCTAGTATGAAATATAGTCCTTTTGTTAAAGTAAGTCCGTTGCCTTCAGTCAAAAATAATTCGCCACTCGAAACATATTTAACAAGTTTTGTTTCTTTATTTTCAAATTTAATTTCAAAACCATTAAATCTGCCTTTATATAAAGATAATATAAGATTTACGCTTGATAATTTTCCAGAAATAATAATCGCCCTAAAGGGGAATATTACTAAAGTGTCAAGACAAGATGCTAATGGTAAACTTTTTCTATCTGTTGCACTGCCGATCAAAAATATCCGCATGGTAAGGGGTGCTGTACTTCTTTCAGTGTCAGGTGAGAAAATTGAACAAGAATTAATTGATTTAGAGACAGAACTTTTTAAAGCATTTGGATTAATTTTACTAGCCACGTTCAGCTTAGCTTTTTATTTTGGGAGATCTATTACTAATCCAATAATTAAATTAGCAAAAGAAGCAGACAAAATCTCTGAAGATAAAATGCAGAAAACTGTAAATTTAACGGAACTAAAATCTAGAAAAGATGAGATAGGGAATTTAGCAAAATCTTTCTACCAAATGACAAGAGAGCTACAAAGTCGGATAGATCATATTGCAGAATTTGCAGCTGATGTTGCTCATGAATTAAAAAACCCTATTTCGTCTATAAGATCTGCATCAGAAACCATTGGTAAGATAAAAAATATTAAAGAACAAACACAGCTTATAAAAGTTATACAAAATGATGTAGCAAGGGTTGATAGATTAATAAATGATATATCTGCAGCTTCTAGACTTGATGCTGAGCTATCTAGAATTGAAATGACTAAAATTGATATTACGGATTTGTTAAGCACTTTGATTGATATAAGATCTTCAACAATAAATTGTAATATTAATTTTTTTAAAGAAGTTGATAAATGTTATATTTGGGGAAATGAAAATAGAGTTGCACAAGTTTTTGATAATTTAATTCAAAATGCTGCCTCTTTCTCAACAAAAAACTGTACCATAGATATTAGGTTAGAGAAAAAATTAGATAAAATAATTATTTTAGTAGAGGATAATGGCCCAGGTTTTTCTGAGATTGGTATTAATAAAATATTTGATAGATTTTATACTGAAAGACCTAAAGCTGAGAAGTTTGGTAATCACTCTGGATTAGGCTTGTCAATTTCAAAGCAAATTATAGAAGCTCATGGCGCTACTATAAAAGTGTTCAACAGACTAGACAAAAATCAAAAATGTATTGGAGCTACTGTAAGGACTGTATTTAATGCATTAAAATAAATATTTAAAACTATCATTTCATAGTTTGCAGTAAAAAAAATTAAATGTTATATAACCACATTAATTTTAAAGGATAAACATGTCAGATTACTCAATTACAGATATAAGTCTCGCTGAATGGGGAAGTAAAGAAATCTCAATAGCTGAAACAGAAATGCCTGGACTTACTGCCTGCAGGGAACTATTCGGAAAAGATCAACCATTGAAAGGAACTAGGATTGCAGGTTGCTTACACATGACAATCCAAACAGCAGTTTTAATTGAAACTTTGATTGCTCTTGGAGCTAGTGTCAGATGGGCTAGTTGCAATATTTTTTCAACACAAGATCATGCTGCAGCTGCGATAGCTAAACAAAATATTCCAGTTTTTGCTAAAAAAGGTGAAACACTAAAAGAATATTGGCAATATGTTGATCAAATTTTCACTTGGTCTGATGGATCAGTGGCTAACATGATCCTTGACGATGGTGGAGATGCTACTCTTTATATTATTTTAGGAGCAAAAGCTGAGAATGGAGAGAAAATTCTTGCTTCTCCAGCAAATGAGGAGGAAGAGGCTTTAAAGGCTCAAATTCTCTCTAGATTGGATAGTTCACCTGGTTGGTTTACAAAGGTAAGGGATAGCATAAAAGGCGTAACGGAAGAAACTACTACTGGTGTTCTAAGATTGTACCAGATGGCAGAAAAAGGTGACCTCCCATTTCCCGCCATCAACGTAAATGATTCAGTTACAAAATCTAAATTTGATAATCTGTATGGCTGCAGAGAATCTTTGGTTGACGGTATCCGAAGAGCTACTGACGTAATGTTGTCTGGTAAGGTAGCCGTTGTCGCCGGTTTTGGTGATGTTGGTAAGGGATCAGCCGCTTCACTTCGACAAGGCGGCGCAAGAGTTATAGTAACTGAGGTCGATCCTATATGTGCATTACAAGCTGCAATGGAAGGATACGAAGTTTGTTCCATGGAAGAAGCCTGTCCTAGGGGTGATATATTCGTTACTGCAACAGGTAATAAAGATGTGATAACAGTTGATCACATGAGGGATATGAAAGATAGAGCAATAGTGTGTAACATCGGACACTTTGACTCAGAAATTCAAGTTGAGTCTTTACAAAACATGAAATGGTCTGAAGTCAAGCCACAAGTTGATGAAGTTGAATTCCAAGATGGAAAAAGGTTAATTGTTTTAGCTAAAGGCAGGCTCGTTAATTTAGGTTGTGCTACAGGTCATCCTAGTTTTGTTATGAGTGCTTCTTTTACAAATCAAGTTCTTGCTCAGATTGAAATTTGGGAAAAATTCAATGAATATGATAATAAAGTCTATACTTTACCAAGACATTTAGATGAAAAAGTAGCTAAACTTCATCTAGATAAAGTAGGTGCAACGTTATCTAAGTTATCAAAAGAACAAGCAGATTATATTGGTGTTCCAGTAAAAGGTCCATTCAAATCTGATAATTATAGATATTAAATTATGAGATCAATATCAGAGTTTGTTGTTAAATCTGAAATTGAAATGAGAAAATTAGGTTATTCATTAACAAACTTATTTCAATCTCAGGACTTAATTACTTTTACTGGTGACTTAGGTGTAGGAAAAACTTTTCTTTGTAAGTCTATTATTAATAAACTTACCAGATTTAAAGAAATACCAAGTCCAACTTTTAATATTGTGAACACTTATTATTTCAAAAATGAGATAGAGATATGGCACTGCGATTTTTATAGAATTGACAGTTTTAACGAAGTTGAAGAAATTGGTGTTTTTGAAGATCTAAAAAAAAAATTATTTTTCTAGAATGGCCAAAATTTACAAAAGAAATTTCACAATTTGACCCGTTAAATATTTCTATCGATATGGTTAATAGCGAAGATAAAAAATTATCTAATTTTAGAAAAATTTCTTTGCATGGCTCTCAAAAATGGTATTCTCGTTTTAATAGATTATGACATTAATTAAGTGAGCAACAAGTCCCATGAATTTTGTTTTTTACGATCTGGAAACGACAGGTAGGAATGCTACCTGGGACCAGATACTTCAAATTGGAGCCATTTTAGTTGATAGTAATTTCCAAGAAATCGATAGATTTGAAGAAAGGTGTCGCTTAAGGCAAGGTTTAATACCAGAACCAGGAGCTTTGATTGTTAATAAAACTTCTGTAGAAATGTTAAATAATGTTAATTTATCCCATTATCAGTTAATAAAAAAAGTTTATGATATTTTTAATAAATGGTCGCCAGCTATATTTATTGGTTACAATACTATTAGTTTTGACGAAGAGTTTTTAAGAAAAACTTTTTTTAAACTATTACTAGAGCCTTATACAACGCAATTTAATGGTAATAGGAGGGCTGATGTTTTAGGAATGACCAGAACATCTAAATATTACTATCCTGAATGTATAAACGTTGGTTTGAATGAGAAAGGAAACCAAGTGTTTAAATTAGATGTGTTAACTCAGTTAAACGATATCAAACATAATGCTCATGATGCAATGGGTGATGTCGAGGCTACTATTGAAATTGCACAAATTCTGAAAAATAAAGCCCAAAATGTTTGGCAATCAGGGTTAAGTAATAGTAATAAAATTGAGGTAGATAATTTTCTTCTCAAAAATGATGTAATTTGTATGGACGAATATTTTTTTGGTAAATTCAATTCTTATGCTGTGACATATGTATGCAAAAATAAATTTAATTATCCACAATGTTTTGATTTAATTCATGACCCAATTGACTATTTTGAAATGTCAATTAAGGATTTAAAAACTAACATGAAGCTTAAACCGAAATTAATCAAAGAAATCAAAAATAATAAGAATCCATTATTAATGGATGAAAGTTATATTGAAAAAATACCTTCCTATAAGTCATTAGGCCTAAATGTTCTTAAAGAACGAGCTGAATTAATAAAAAACAATATTGATTTTAAAAATAAAATTCAAACGATACTGTTTGAAGAAAATGAAGAAAAACAAATGTTTAAATCACAAGTAGATATTGACCCTGAGGATAGCTTATATATTGGAGGCTTCCCTGATAATAGTGATAAATCTAAAATGTTACAGTTTCATAAAGCAGATTGGGAAGAAAAGTTTTTTATTTCAAACCAATTTAAAGATCCACGATACCAATATTTTGCTCATAGATTAATTTATGAAGAAGCCCCACAAATACTTCCTCAACTTGATTACGAAAAAATTCATAAAATTATTGCAAAACAAATATTAAGTACAGATAATGAAAAATGGAATACAGTTCCAAAATCATACCATCAACTAGACACACTAAGAGATCAATATGAAAATGAGAAGGATGACGAAAAAATTGAATTTTTAGGAGAATTAGATAATTTTCTTCAAAATCTTGAAAATAAATATCAAAAAACACAATAATTATTAAATTAGGAGACTTATAAATGGCGACTAACAAGACAAATGATCAAAATTTTAAAATAGATGTTTTAGATTCAAAGCAGCCTGTTTTAGTTGATTTCTGGGCAGAATGGTGTGGTCCATGTAAGGCAATTGCCCCTTCTCTTGAAGAGTTATCTGAGGAAATGGCTAGTAAGCTTAAAATTGTTAAAATTAATGTTGATGAAAACCCTTCAATTTCTCAAACTTATAGTATTAGAAGCATTCCGGCTTTAATGATATTCAAAGATGGTGAAAAAATTTCAGAAAAAATGGGAGCTCTTCCTAAGTCAGCACTTCAATCATGGGTTAATGAAACTATTTAAATAGCAATACATCAGTTAATGACTGTTTCATTATACTTTAATACATGTCCTGTTAGATACAAAGAACCAGTTATGAGTAATGGTAAATTTTTATCAGCTCTTTGTAGTGCATTTTCTAAGCTTTCACATTCAAAAATGCTTAGTTGAATGTTTTTTAATTTTTGAGTTAATTCTTCTGAACTATAGGCTGATTCAACTCCAGGAATTGAGATAACGAATACCTTATTTATATGTTCTTTAAAAGTATTTACAAATTCAATAGGATTTCTATTATTTAACATTCCAATAATTAAATCACAGTTATTGATTGAATTGTTGTTTAGGAAATTTTCTAAAACAACGGCTCCATCTTCATTATGAGAGCCGTCTAAAATAGTAATATTATTTCTAAATTTAGTAATTTGTCCCTTTTCTATATATTCAATTCTTCCATGCCATTGCGTTCTTTTTAACCCTTTAATAACATTTAACTTAGATATATTGGGTATTATTGTTTTTGCTGCTGTGTACGCTGTAGAAGCATTTTCATATTGATGTTTCCCTCTTAAACCAAGTGGAGTTGATGAAGGTATGTTTTTTAATTCTATTAAGTTTGCTTTCATTTTTTGAACACGTGCTAAAAGTGTTTTATAAGCCTTTTGGTTATTTTGTTTAGCAATAATAACGGGAAGACTTTCTCTAAGTATTCCTGCTTTTTCTTTGGCTATATTTTCTATTGTTTTACCAAGATATTCAGTATGATCGAATCCTATTTTAGTTATTATACAAAGTTTCTTTTTATCAATTATGTTAGTGGCATCCAATCTCCCACCTAATCCAGTCTCTATTATGTTTATATCACTAGGGTTTCTGTGAAATGCAATTAAAGCTGCAGCAGTAGTAATTTCAAAAAAAGTAATTGGCTTATTCTTATTGTTAGATTCAATTTCTTCTAAAATATCAATTAACATTTCTTCAGAAATTTTTTTTTTCTTTATACGAATACGTTCATTAAAGTTAATTAAATGTGGTGAAGTATAGATATTAACAGAATAGCTGTGAGCTTCGAATATTTCTTTAAGAAAAGATGCAGTTGAGCCTTTACCATTTGTTCCGGCAATATGGATGACATTGCTTAATTGATTATGAGGGTTCCCAAATTTCTTCATTAATAAATTTAATCTAGTAAGATCAAAATCTATTAGTTTAGGGTGAAGTGAGAACATTCTATTAAGAGTGTTTGTTAATTTTGTTTCATGAACCATATGGTTTAATATATTTAAAAATAAATGATTTATTTTTTATAAAAAGTTAATGTTTTTAATAAATTTGATATTGTTTGTTTTTGTTCAGATCTAGGAATAACTAAATCAACCATGCCATGTGATTTTAAGTATTCCGCAGTTTGAAAATTCTCTGGTAGTTTTTCTTTGACAGTTTCTTCAATTACTCTTCTGCCGGCAAAACCAATAATCGCTCCAGGTTCAGCTATATGTATATCACCTAACATTGCAAAGCTAGCTGTGACCCCACCAGTCGTTGGATTAGCAAGTAAAACAATGTACGGTAATTTAGCTTTCTTAAGTCTATTGATAGCAATTGTAGTTCTTGGCATCTGCATAAGTGAAAAAATACCTTCTTGCATACGTGCTCCACCTGAAGATGGCACAACCATTAGGGAACATTTTCTTTTTATGGCTTCTTCGGCTGCTAAAATTAATCCATTACCTACTTGTCTTCCCATAGACCCAGCCATAAATGAAAAATCAAAGCAGGCTATAACTAAAGGAATGTTATTGATAGAACCAAAGCTCACTAATAATGCATCATCTAGTTTTGTTTTATTTTGAGTTTCTTGTAATCTGTCACTATACTTTTTTTTATCTTTAAATTTCAAAGGGTCGGTATTTAGTTTTGGTATGGATATGTTTTCAATACTATCTTTATCAAATATGAATTCTATTCTCTTCTTAGCTGAAAGGTGATCGTGGTATCCGCACGCTTTACAGACATTGTTACTTTCATGAAATTCTTTATGAAAGATCATTTGTAAACATGATTTACATTTTACCCATAAAATTTCTTCAGGCTCGTCTCTTTTAACAAAGGCCTTAAATCTAGGTAATACTGTTTCTTTAATCCAATTCAATATTTTACCTTTCTTTCTTTAATTAAGTATTTAAAAATTAAGGTTTAATTATGTTTAATTTTATTTGATATTTTAGATACAAATTCGATACAAGACTTAATAGTGAACTCTTTATTTTTACTTTTCTCAGATGATGATTTGATTAAATCAACTACTGCTGAACCAACAACTATCCCGTCAGAAATTGATGCCATTGAATAGGCTTGTTCTGGTGAACGAATTCCAAAGCCTATGACAGTAGGAAGATCCGTAATAGATTTTATTTTTTTTAAGTTCATGGATACATCGTTAACATTTGGAGCCTGAGTACCAGTGATTCCAGTGATTGAAACATAATATACGAAACCTGTAGCATTTTTTAAAATTTGAACTAGTCTGTTTTTCGTAGTAGTAGGTGTAATCAATCTAATAAAACTTAGACCTTGTTTTTCTGAATAATTATATAATTCATCATCTTCCTCAGGAGGTAAATCTACAATTATTATACCATCTACACCATAATCAATAGATTTAGTTACAAAATTCTCTTTGCCATATTTATATATAGGGTTGTAATAACCCATTAATATAATCGGAGTATGATTATTTTTTTCTCTAAATCTTTTTACAAGATTTAAACATTTTTCAATGTTCATTCCAGATTTAAGAGCTCTTTGGCTCGATAGCTGAATAGCGGGGCCATCCGCCATAGGATCCGAGAAAGGCATACCTATCTCAATAAAATCTACTCCATTATTTGGTAATTGTTCAATTATATTTATTGACGTTTCAAAATCAGGATCTCCAGCTGTTAAGAAAATACCTAGGGCTTTTTTATTGTTTTGTTTTAAATTTTTAAATGTGTTTTGAATTCTACTCATTTGTCGATTTCACCCTTAAGGTTCCATAATCAAAGGTAAAACAGAGGATAAATCTTTATCGCCTCTTCCGCACATATTCATTATTATTATTTCACCTTTTCTTTTTGCAGCTAATTTTCCAGTAATATGAAGAGCATGTGCAGGTTCAAGTGCAGGAATTATTCCTTCTAATCTGCTACATAGTTTAAAAGCCGCTAGGCTTTCTTCATCAGTTGTAGATAAATACTTGATCCTACCAATGTCATGTAACCAAGAATGTTCAGGTCCTATGCCTGGATAATCTAATCCAGCAGATATTGAATGTGCATCATTAATTTGTCCATCGTTATCCTGTAATAAATATGTTCTATTACCATGGAGTATTCCGGGAGTTCCTGCAGAAAGAGATGCTGCATGTTTGTTTGTTTTTAATCCTTTTCCAGCAGCTTCAATTCCAAAAATTTCAACCTCTTTGTCATCAAGGAAAGGATGGAACAATCCCAGAGCATTAGATCCTCCACCAATACATGCTACGAGAGCATTGGGCAAACAGTTCTCTTTTTCTAAAATTTGTTTTTTTGCTTCTTCTCCAATTATAGATTGAAAATCTCGAACCATTTTAGGGTAAGGATGTGGGCCAGCAGCAGTTCCTATAATATAGAAATGAGTATTTGCGTTTGATACCCAAAACCTAAGGGCATCGTTCATAGCATCTTTTAAAGTACCAGTTCCTGAAGTAACAGGGTTAATTTTCGCTCCTAAAAGTTGCATTCTTTGTACGTTAGGTTTTTGCCTTTCTATATCCATTGCTCCCATAAAAACTTCACATTCAAAACCAAATAAGGCACAAGCAGTGGCAGTTGCTACTCCATGTTGGCCAGCTCCAGTTTCTGCAATTATTTTGTTTTTACCCATTCTTTTAGCCAATAAAATTTGTCCAATGACATTGTTTATTTTATGCGCTCCGGTATGGTTTAGTTCATCTCTTTTTAAATAAATTTTAGCACCACCAAAAAATTCTGTTAGTCTTTCCGCAAAATATAGAGGACTCGGTCTACCAATATAATCTCTTCTATACATATCCAATTCATCTAAAAATAACTGATCTTTAAGAGCTTCTTCGTATGATTTTTCAACGTTTAATACCAGTGGCATGAGTGTTTCAGCTACAAACCTACCACCGTGGATACCAAATCTTCCATTAGAATCAGGGCCTGTTCTCAAACTATTTAAATTAATATTTGTCATATTTCATCCATTAAATATTTCTACATTTTGTTATAAAATTTTTAATCATTTCTGGATCTTTTATCCCTTTACTTATTTCAACTCCAGAAGAAATATCTATTGCAGGTGGATTACTAATTTTAACTGCTTTTTCTATATTATTTATATTAAGGCCACCTGCAAGCATCCATTTTTTTGATGGCTCACAGTTTTTTATAATATTCCAGTTAAATATTTCACCATTACCTCCTGGTAAAATAGATGAGGGTGAGTCTAAAAGGAGAATATCACATAAATTTTCATAATCTTGATTTGCTTTTATTAAATCCAATTTATTTTTAATTCCTATACCTTTGATTATGGGGATTTCGAATTTTACTTTGATTTCTTTACACCTTAAAGGAGTTTCATTTCCATGAAGTTGTAAATAGTCAGGTTTAATGTTTTGTTCAATGTCCTTAATAAAATTATCATCAGAATTAACTGTTAAGGCAACTATTTTTGAATGTTGGTTACGATTTTTTAATAACTTTTTTGCATCACCCAGAGAAAGGTTTCGTGGAGATTTATCATAAAAAACTAAACCTATATAATCGGCTTTGCTTTCTATGGCAGCATCCATACACAATTTATCGTTTATACCACATATTTTTATTTCAAAATTATTACTCATCTTTTAAAATACAAATGTGGTAAGAATCATTTGTTTAAACGATCTTTCATATTTTTTCCCATTCTAAAATATGGGATCTTTTTTGCAGGAACGGCTACAACTGATCCATTTTTTGGATTTCTTGCAATACGAGCATCTCTTTCTTTTGAACCAAAAACTCCAAAACCTCTTAACTCTACTCTATCGTTTTTTAGAATAGCATTACTGATTGTATTAAAAAAGATGTTTACAATTTTTGAAGCATCTTTTTGATAAACTCCTGAATTTAAGTTAACAATTTTTTTTATTAGATCTGATTTATTCAATTTAAAACCTCATTTATTATTCTTTAGAAATTTTATCTTTTTTAGCCAAGGCAGCACCTAAAATATCTCCTAAACTTGCGCCACTGTCTGATGATCCAAATTCGGCCATAGCTTTCTTTTCTTCTTCTATTTCTCTAGCTTTGATAGAAAGGTTGATTTTTCTTTGTTTTTTATCAATATTTGTAACAGTAGCATCAACTTTATCGCCAACTCCATATCTATCTGTTCTTTGATCATTTCTTTCTCTAGCTAAGTCACTTTTCTTTATGAAGCCTTTAATATTATCGCCAACAGTGACATCCAAGCCAGAGTCTGAGATAACTGCTATTGTACATGTAACAGTAGAGCCTTTTCTTATATTATCGATCTCTGCTGACGCCAGGTCTTCAGTCAATTGTTTTATACCAAGAGATATTCTTTCTTTATCAACATCAATATCTAATATTTTAGCTTTTATAGAGTCTCCTTTAGTAAAACCTTTAATCAACTCGTCTCCATTACCATCCCAACTAAGGTCAGACAAGTGAACTAAACCATCAATATCGTCAGAGAGTCCTATAAAAAGACCAAATTCTGTAATATTTCTTATCTCGCCTTCAATTGTACTTCCAGTCTTATTATTATCTTTATAGGATTTCCATGGATTTTCTATGCATTGTTTTATACCAAGTGAAATTCTTCTTTTTGATACGTCAATTTCAAGAACAATTACTTCAACTTTTTCTGAAGTTGAGACAATTTTACCTGGGTGAACATTTTTTTTAGTCCAACTCATCTCAGAAACATGAACTAAACCCTCAATACCGTCCTCTAATTCCACGAAGGAACCATAATCTGTTATGTTAGTAACTACACCAGTCATTTTTGAGCCCACTGGAAATCTGTCAATAACTTTTAACCAAGGATCTTCTGTTAATTGTTTTATCCCTAAAGAAATTCTTTGAGTTTCGTCATTAAACTTAATAACCTTAACTTGGACTGATTCTCCCATTTGCAAAGCTTCTGAAGGGTGATTAATTCTTTTCCAAGAAATATCAGTTACATGCAATAAACCATCAACACCACCTAAGTCAACGAATGCCCCATAATCGGTTATATTTTTAACAATACCTTGTAATACTTGACCTTCTTGTAAATTAGCAACTAATTCAGATTTAGCTTCAGCCCTACTATCTTCAAGTACAGCTCTTCGAGAAACTACAATATTTCCTCTTCTTCTATCCATCTTTAAAATTTGAAATGGTTGAGGAGTGCCCATTAAAGCACCCAAGTCTTTTATAGGTCTAATGTCAACTTGACTTCCTGGTAAGAAAGCAGTGGCACCTTCAAGGTCAACTGTAAAACCTCCTTTAACTTTACCAAATATAACACCGTTGACTCTCTTTTGTTCTTCAAGAGCCTTTTCTAAGTTAATCCATGATTCTTCTCTTTTTGCTTTCTCACGACTTAAAACAGCATGCCCATTTATATCTTCTAATCTTTCAATATAGACTTCAACTATATCACCTGGCTTAATTTGAATGTCATCTTCACTATTTCCAAACTCTCTTAAAGAAACTCTTCCTTCAGATTTAAGTCCTACGTCTATTAAAATCATATCTTTTTCTATTGATAAAACTGTTCCAGATACTACTGAACCTTCAATACTTGCCATTTCCTGAAAGCTTTGATCTAGTAATTCTGCAAAATTTTCACCAGTAGAGTTGGCTGTTATATCAGCTTGGGACAATATATTCTCCTATTAATTATGTGCTTAAAAGCATTGTGCTGAGGTTATAATTATGGAAACTAAAGAATTAACTCTTAAATTATAAAGATTTATGTCAGCTTGTTAAATGTTAAATTTATTGATTGAAATTTCCATTTTTCAACCTACTATTTTATTACTTCCTTCAATAATTTTAGTAGCAATTGACATTACCTCATCAGCATTAATGGCACTTGTATCTATAATAAATGCATCTTCAGCTGGTACTAAAGGTGATGTCTTTCTTCTACTATCAGATAAATCTCTCTTTGTTATATCACTTATTAAAGACTGCAACATACACTCTTCATCATTCCCATGCAAGAAAGATATATTTTTTTCTAAAAGTCTTCTTTTTGCTCTAATTTCAACTGAAGCATTAATAAAAAATTTAAAATTTGCATTAGGTAAGATTTTAGTTCCTATATCTCGTCCATCTAATATACAACCACCATATTTTTCTTTATTAACATTAGCAAATTCTATCTGTTTTAAATTAAGTGTGTTTCTAAGGCTTTGAAAAGATGCAATCTTTGAAGCTAGAGCTGCTACTTCTTCAGATCTTAATTTATTATTTTCTAATTGCTTAAAACTTAATTTCTTAGCAATTTTACAACATTCAATCTCTAAATTTGTATAATCGTTTTTTTTATCATTAATCAATTCTAGAGCTACCATTCTGTACATAGAACCTGTGTCTAAATGAGGGAAATCATATTTAACAGACAATCTTCTTGCTAGAGTGCCTTTTCCTGATGCTGCTGTGCCATCAATTGCTATTTCAATCATATTATTAATAACTTAATATTTGTTAAATTTATAATTGTTCAAACTTAGCGCCAATTTTTTTCATTTTATCTAAGAAAAAAGGAAATGATGATTTTATAGTATCAGTATCATTTACTTTAATTGGCTTTTCGCTTACTAGACCTAGGCATAAAAAACTCATTGCAATTCTATGGTCCAGATTAGAGTTTATTTCAATGTTTTGATTTATTTGACCCTGAGGACCTAGCCCTTTAACTACCATACTATTATGTGTTTCAATTGTTTTAACTCCCACCTTTTGTAATCCTTCGCAAACTGCTTTGATTCGATCAGTTTCCTTATATCTAAGCTCTTCAATACCTTCCATGATAGTATCTCCTTCAGCTTTAACTGCAGCGATTGCCAGTATAGGATACTCATCAATCATAGAAGCGGCCCTTAATTTAGGGACTGTTATGCCATTCAACTTACTTGTCTCAGCCGAAATATCAGCAATTAATTCACCATTTATTTCTCTAGAATTGGTGAATTTAATGTTTGCTCCCATTTCTATAAGTGTCTTAAATAAACCTGTTCTCAAATCATTAACACACACATTCATAACTTTAACTTTGCTGTTTGGAGTTATTAATGCTGAAACAATTGGGAATGAAGCACTAGAGGGGTCTGAAGGAACATTTATGTCTAATGGTTTAAGTGTAGGAATTCCGTCAAGTGTGATTTTCCACTTTGAATTTTTTAATTTAATTGTTTCAATTTTAGCGCCAAAATATTTCAACATTCTTTCAGTATGATCTCTTGATAGTGAAGGTTCTATAATAGATGTTGTTCCTATGGATGATAAGCCAGCAAGTAGGATGCTAGATTTAACTTGGGCAGATGCTACTGTACTTTCATATTCTATAGGTAATGTAATTTTACTTCCTTTTATCTTAATGGGAAGGGTATCATTGTTAAAATTTTCTATAGTGGCGCCTGTTTCAATCAAGGGTGATATAATTCTTTTCATGGGTCTTTTTGAAAGAGATTGATCACCTATGAAGGTTGCTTCAACATCTGAACCTGCAACTAGGCCCATTAATAATCTTGCACCTGTTCCAGAATTTCCCATATCTAAAATATTATTCGTGCCTGATAAAGACCCTATCCCACTTCCAAAAATCTCCCATTTATTATTAGATAATTTGTTTATAGATACTCCCATTTTTCTTAGTGCATTAGCTGTTGCTAGGACATCTTCACTTTCTAAGAGATTATTAACAATTATTTTGCCAGTCACTGCAGAACCAATTATTAAAGATCTATGTGATATAGATTTATCTCCAGGGACTATCATTTCACCTGATAAATTTGAGCTTTTATGTGATATTATAGAATTCAATCTGATTTAACCTTTTTAAAAAATATCAACAATATATAACTAAATCTGTAAAAGTTAACATAATTATTAAAAATATTTTGACAGAGTTATTTTTTTTAGTTTAATCGATCTGTATTTTTTTTTTATAGAGGAGAAGATTAATGGCCAAGCCTGAATGGGGTGTAAAAAGAATATGTCCAGCTTGTGGATTTAAATATTATGATTTTAATAAATCTCCTATTACCTGTCCTTCATGTAAGGTAGAATTTGACCCCGATGCATATTTAAAAAGTAGAAAAGGCAAAAATTTTTCACCTAAAGTAGCTATTGAAAACAATGATGATATAAACAACTTAGATGAAATAGAGGTTGAGAATGACGAAGAAGTAGTGAATGATGATGATCCGATATTGGAAATAAATAAAGATGATAAAAATAATGATAGTGACGAGAACGATACTATTTCCGACGATGTCCATTATATTGAAGAAACTGATATAAATGAAGATGACGAGACTGGGGTAGAAATAATAGAAGATCAAAAAGATTAAATAATAAATGGGGGCTATAGCTCAGCTGGGAGAGCGCTACACTGGCAGTGTAGAGGTCAGCGGTTCGAACCCGCTTAGCTCCACCAATTATTTTAAAACTGGAATTTTGAAAAATGACTATAGTAGCTTTTTATAGTAAAGGAACTTCTATAGAGGTTCAAAACACTTGGAGTAAAAGATTAAAGTTTTATTATCCATCGTTAAAGTTGGTACCTCTTTTGTCAGAAGAAGCAAAGTTTGCAACTGTTGCTTTATTATGGAAAGCACCTCTGAATTATTTAAATAAAATGACTAGAATTAAAGGGTTAATATCCTTAGGTCAAGGTGTTGATCACATATTAAATGAAAAATTAATTCCTGAAAATGTTCCTGTAGTCAGGATAGTTGACCCTTATATGGCTAAATCAATGAGTCATTGGGTTTTGTTATCCATATTAAATATTATAAGAGAAACTTATGGATATTTTAGTCAAGAAAATACAAAAATATATAAACCAAGAGATGAAAAGAACTTTTTATCATTAAAAATTGGAATTTATGGTATTGGAGCTATTGGTAGTGTGGTAGCTAAAGATCTTAGCTATATGGGTTTTAATGTACAAGGTTGGAGTAGAACGAAAAAAAAAATTAAGACAATTACATGTTTCTCCGGAAATGAGGGTTTTAACGAATTAATCACAAATAGTGATATTCACGTTTGTCTCCTCCCACTTACACCGTCAACAGAAAATATCTTCAATAAACATATATTTATAAACATGAAAAAAGGATCGTGTTTTATTAATGCTGGCAGAGGTGAGCATGTTGACGAAAATCATTTGTTAGATAGTTGTAGATCAGGACATATTTCGAATGCTGTTTTAGATGTCTACAGGAATGAACCTTTACCTAAAAACCATCCTTTTTGGAAACAAGACAATATTAGGTTATGGCCTCATGTTGCTGCTGAAACTAATCCAGATACTGCTGCTAAACAAATAGCTAACGCCATCAAATGTATTGATAATAATATTGTTCCACCAAACACGGTAGATAGAACTTTAGGTTATTAGATATATGAATTTACTTTCCTTAGTTAAAGTTTATATTATATAATATTTGTTTGTTTGGTGTTTTGGAGAGTGCTATGGACTTTAAAAATAGAATTATAAATTCAGATCAAATACGTGGTGCAATGATATTTGAATTTTTTAGCCCAGGTATTCCTCTCATATTAAAAAATGCTGGATGTGATTTTATTATATTTGATATGGAACATGGTGGACTTTCCTTAGAGCAATTTAAAAATTTGGCGGCTATAAGTAACGCGAATAAGATTCATCCTTTTATAAGAATACCAGAATTAAGTTATAACTATATAGCTAGAGCTCTAGACCTCGGAGCGGCTGGTATAATGACCCCTATGGTTAATAGTGCTGAAGAAGCAAAAACCATAGTTCAATCTTCTAAATATCCACCTTTAGGTGTGAGAGGGGCTGGATTTGGTTTTGCCCATGATAATTATGTGAATAAAAATCCATTGTCTTACATGCAAGAAGCTAATAAAAAACTCATAAATATTATCCAAATTGAAAATAGGTCAGGTTTAAAAAATGTAGAAGACATAGCTTCAATTGATGGTGTTGATTGTTTATGGGTTGGTCATTTTGATTTAACAAACTTTCTAGGAATACCAGGAGATTTCAAGTCTCCAATTTATTTAGATGCTATAAATAGAATTGTATCTGCAGCAAAATCGAATAATAAAAGTCTTGGTATAATGGTGAATAATAAGTCTGAAATTGAAATATATTCTAATCTTGGTTTTAATATAATTGCAGTAGGAACGGAAATGAAACTTTTAGGTGATGGAATATCGAATTTTTTAAACTAAAAATTAAAGCCTTATGGAGAATCTAAAATGTTCAAAGTTGGAATTTCTGGTGATTTGCTTAATAGCGAAAATAAACCCTGTTTTGGAGATGCTCCTCTAGAACTATTGAAAGTTAGAAAAGATATTGAAATTTCTTGGATGGATAAATCTATTAAAGAAATTTCATCTAAAATGGCATCACAATTTGACGCTATACTTCTTAATCTTCCAAAAGCCAATTCTGAGACTGTCTCAAAAAAAGACTGTAAACTCAAAATAATTTCTCGTTTTGGTGTAGGCTTTGATTCTGTTGACATAGCCGCTATGAAAGAAAAAGGTATAATTGTAACTAATACGCCTAACGCCGTTAGAAGACCTGTGGCGGTTGCTGCTTTAACAATGATATTTGCTGTGGCAAGTAAATTGATAATTAAAGATAAACTGGTTCGAGAAGGAAATTGGAATGAAAGAACCAACAATATGGGGGTCGGCCTCTCAAAAAAAACTCTGGGTATTATTGGAGCCGGAAGCATAGGTACAGAAACAATAAAGCTTTCGAAGCCTTTTTTTAAAAATATTTTGGCTTACGATCCTTTTTTGTCGGAACAGCAAATTCATGAAAAAGGTGCTGTAAAATCAGATTTACATCAATTATCATCAAAGTGTGATTTTATTGTGATTCTCTGTAATCTTGATGAAAGCACTAAAGGAATGATAAACGAAACATTTTTATCAAGTATGAAAGAAAGTGCTTATATTTTTAATCTTTCAAGAGGTCCAGTTATCAATGAGAGGCATTTAGAAAAGGCATTAGAGAATAAAGTAATTTCTGGAGCAGGTTTAGATGTTACAAATACAGAACCTATATCATTAGATAGTAAGCTTTTGTCTTTTAGTAATGTTGTGATTACTCCACATGCATTATGTTGGACAGATGAATGCTTTAACGACATAGCTGAAGAAGCAATCAAATCTATATTAAATTTTATAGATAAAAAGCCAATATTAAATCAGGTTAATAAATAATGATTTAAGCAGCTTCATCTTGAATGGTTTGTGAAATTACAGCTATTGCACTTTGACTAGTCTTGCACCCTCTTAACTTAGTAATGAGCTCGCCTTTTTTTAGCAATCTCGATACAAGGGCAAGTGCTTGCAGATGTTTAGAACCGTTATTAGAGGGTGCTAAAAGTAAAAAAATGATATCTACCGGCTGATCGTCATTTGCATTGAAATCAAGACCACTCGACAAAATAGCTAAAAAACCTTTTGGTTTATCTAGTGAACTTTCAGTGGTGTGGGGAATGGCTATCCCATTTCCAACAGCTGTTGAACCAAGCTTTTCTCTTTTGATTAAGTTATCTAATATTGTTTTGTGGCTAACTTTAATTTCTCTTTCAGCTAATTTGCTCAAGGCGTCAAGGACATGTTTTTTACTTGAAGCATTAAAATCAACTAAAATTGATTCCTCTGACAAGATATCATTAATATTCATTTCTATATCCTATAAAAAACTTACCAAAATTAAATTAGTGTGTGTTGATAATACCATCAAACAAATCAGTCAAGAACATATTTAATAAAATTTGAGACTAAAAAAAACTATTTCCAAGATAAACATCTCTAACTCTTCTATCAGCTTTTACTTGGCTTGGAGTACCTGTCATTATCAGTGATCCATTAAATAGTATGTAAGCTCTATCTACTATATCCAATGTTTCTCTCACATTATGATCTGTAATTAAGACTCCTATATTTTTTGATTTCAATTTATTAATTAAATTTTTAACATCATTGACTGCAATGGGGTCTATGCCAGCAAGTGGTTCATCTAGCAAAATATAACTAGGATTCGTTGCCAGGGCTCTTGCAATTTCAACACGTCTTCTTTCTCCACCAGATAAGGTTGCACCATATGAGTTTCTTATATGATTAATATTAAACTCTGCCAATAGGTCTTCTAATATTTCATATTTTTCATTCGTTGTAATATTCAAAATTTCTAAAATAGATAATATGTTTTCTTCAACAGTTAAGCCTTTGAATATAGATGATTCTTGTGGTAGATATCCAATTCCTTTTCTTGCACGGATATGCATCGGCAAGTGACTTATACTAGATTTGTTAAGTAAAATGTCTCCTTTATCACAATCTATTAAACCTGCTATCATATAAAAACAGGTAGTTTTACCCGCTCCATTAGGGCCAAGGAGTCCTACAGCTTCTCCTTTTTCAAGATTCATAGAAACTTGATTAACCACAGCCTTTTTATCATAAGTTTTTGAAATAGAATCAATTAATAATCCATCTTTTAATTGTATTTGACGTTCATCAGGGAAAATATTAGTGTTTCTGTTGGAAATGTTACTTGATGAGTTAGCCTTCAATCTTTCTAATTCTTCTTTTAATGTACTCAGTTTAATCTCCCTTAACTTTATTTTTGGTGGGTGAAAACACTCCCTTTACACGTTGTCCTTTTTTTCGATTTCCAATTATGTTGCTTATGCCAGATTTAAGGTTTGTTATTCCCCTAGAACCTCTAATAGTTGATTTTTTATTAATTATAACAACGTTTCCCGTAAGTTTTATGATTTCATCCGAAGAGTTATAAACTCCTAAATCAGCTTTTGATTTTTGTCCTTTTTTTACATTTTCAATAACCACATTTCCCTTGGCGGTAGCCTTTTTTAAAGTTTGTTCTTTACCTGTAAAGTCTGCTTTAACGTTTTCTCCAAAAATTGTTGTTTTATTTGGTAAAGTGATTTTGACATTCCCGCTTGCTTCAGCTTTTTTATTTAAATCATTAAATTTAATCATTTTTGAAGATTGAATATGTCCTGATGGAGATGAAAAAGTTTGAAATGGCCCAGTTATCAATGCAATTTTAGAATTTAGATCATATGTCATAAATTGCCCTGTTGCTTTAGCTTTACCTTTTGTTAAAATAACATTTGTTTTAGCAGTTATTTTTGTTAATTTATTTTCGCCATTTTCTTCTATATATAAAGCTTTAACTAAATTTGCTTTTAGTATTAGGCCATCTTTTCTTAATATTACGTTCCCTTTTGCTAAGTAATACTTTTCTTTCTCAAACCATTCGAGGGATTCATCTGCCTCTACTGTAAGTTTAGATAATTTTTCTTTTTGATCCTCTTTTGATAAGGCAAGATATGGGCACAAAGAGAATATTAAATAAAATATTAAAAGATAAATTTTTTTAGGTTTCATTTTTTCTTGATAAAAGCATTGTCAAAACTGCTTTTCCTTTAATTTTAATATATTCCCCGTTCTTTCTTAAATCTAAACCGTTTCCGTTAATTTTGGTATTTCCTGAAATAATTTTAACTTTGTCAACTGTAGAAAAATTACCTTTTTTCAAGGTTCCAACTAAGGTTTTTGTTTCTAAAACAAAATTTCTTGCCTTTTTTATGATTCTTACTTTATTCGAAAAATCAAAGTTTTCATAGTTATTTGATACTATAGCATGACCTGCAACAATTTTTGTTAAAATACCATTTTTATCAATTGTAGTTAAAGAGTTTTCTAAAATAACTTTATTAGCTTCAGTTTTACTCTCTTGGAGAGTTTCAGCTACTATTAAAAATTTTTCACCTCTTTTATTCTTTTGGTGAATTCGTACTCCACTAATTTTTTCTGAGTCTTCTTTTTTTGTTTTAATTATAGTATTATTATTGTTTTTATAAACTTCACTTATAAAAATATTAATTATAAAAATTAAAACTAAAGTTATGATTAATGAAGCAAAGATAAATTTCTTATTAATTAATTTAAGCATTTTCTCTAAAAACTTCTCTAAAATAATAAATAATTAATGTGAAAAAATATCTAAATTGTCAAAACCAGTTAAATCTAATTTTGATCTTGTTTTTAAAAAATCAAAACAAAACTTAGCTAAATCTTCTCTATTTTCACGTTGGAGAAGTAAATCTAACTTTTCCTTAATTTGGTGAAGATATAAAACATCGGAGGCAGCATATTTTAATTGTGATGGATTTAACGTTTTAGCTCCCCAATCAGAGGTCTGATTTTGTTTGTCTAATTCAAATCCAAGTAAATCTCTACATAAATCAGCTAGGCCATGTTTTGCACCAAAAGTCCTTGTTAGCTTTGAAGCTATTTTGGTGCAATATATTGAACCATTTACTTCGCATATATTTTTTTCAATAGCAGCAATATCAAATCTAGCAAAATGAAATAATTTAGTTGATTTATTATCTCTAAATATTTTTTTTAAATTTGAAAAACTTTCCTTTTTTTTAATGGCCTCTGTTGTGATTTGTATAAGATGAGCATTTCCATCTCCACTTGACAACTGAACCAAACAAAGGCGGTCTCTTTGTAAGTTTAGTCCCATTGTTTCAGTATCTATAGCTATAACATTGCCAAAGCTTATGTCTGACGGAATGTCATTTTGATATAGAAAATAAGTCATTTATTATATAGCAACACTTTAAAAAAAATATAAAAGTTATAATATCATATTATGCTAACAAATCACCTATATATTTTTATACTTGAAACAATTCATGAAGGTAAGATCAATGCGTTCAATTAAAAACAAAAAAATACTCATACTTGGAGGTACGGGTTTTCTAGGAAATAAATTAATTTCCTCATTGTTAAATGATAACTTACAAATCTATTTACTAGTTCGCAACAGGCGGGCACGTAATGATCTCCAGAAATATGAACCTAATCCAAATATAAAAATATTTGATTGGAAAGGGACTGATTCAAAAATTATTGAAAAAATTTTGAAAGAAGTAAACAGCGTTATTAACTTATGTGGTATTCTTTATGAAAATAGGAATGGAGACTTCGATCGGGTCCACTCTGACCTTCCTTCTCTCTTAGGTGAATTATGTTCAAAAAATAACATTGAAACACTTGTTCATGTTTCAGCTTTGGGTGTTTCAGAGTTTTCAGATAGCAAATACTCAAGAAGTAAGGCTATTGGTGATAAAAGGTTATTAGAAAATTTTCCAAAGGCTAAAATATTAAGGCCTTCTTTATTATTTGGAAAAGGTGATAATTTTTTTGGTCAATTCTCTAAAATGTCATCAATTTCTCCTGCCTTACCTTTAATATCTAAAAACACAAGATTTCAGCCTATATTCGTTGATGATGTTGTTTTAGCGATAATTAAATTAATTTCAAAGAAAGATATAAAAGGTAATATTTTCGAAATAGGTGGAAAATTTGCATATACTTTTGAAGAATTGTTGAAAATATTACTTGATATCAAAAATATAAAAAGGTTGTTAATACCTCTAAGTCCTAACCTTATGATTTTTCCGGCATTTTTTCTTCAACTTTTACCTAAACCACCATTTACCGTAGATCAGATGAAGCTTTTAAGGAAAGATAATATCTTAAATGGAAAGCATCCTGGTTTAGAGGCTTTAGACATAAAAGCCACAAGCATGAAAAAGGAATTAACAAAAATTTACAAAAATTAAAATTTATTAAAAGTAAGCATATAATAAAATTGTTATTCCTAATATTATTCTATAAATGACAAAAATTTTTAGTGAAGCTCCACTTATCCATTTCATAAAAAAATTGATTGTTAAGTAAGCTGTAATAAAGCTAATTAAAATACCCAGAAGCATTTGCTTAGTAACAAAAACACCTGATTCATTGTATAAAGAGATTGTTTCAAGAGTAGTAGCTGCAATGATAACTGGTATTGATAATAATAATGAATATTTAGATGCATCATAACGACTAAATCCACTTAAAAGGCCAGCGGTTATAACAATTCCTGATCGGCTTGTTCCAGGAATTATTGCTAAAGTTTGAGCTAATCCTAAAATTAATGCATCTTTTAAATTTAAGTTGTTAATTAACTTTCTAACTCTAAGATTTTTATCTGCAAGTCCTAACAAAACTCCAAAAACTAGCGTTGACCAACCAATAATTTCAAGGTTGCGGATTATATTTATATCAAAAAAATTTACTAAAAAACCTATAATAACAATAGGTACGGTACTTATAATTAAATTTTTAAAATCAATGAAACCCCTATAATTATCTCTGTCGGGAGATATAGTTTCTAAAAATATCTTTAAAATATCTTTTTTTAAATATATTATAACTGCTAGAAGAGTTCCGAAATGTAAAGCAACATCAAAGCTTCTATTTGTTGTGAAATTAGTAAAAAACTTGGGGAATAATATCAAGTGAGCACTTGAAGAAATAGGGAGAAACTCCGTAATTCCTTGTATCATTGACAATATTACAATTATTTCCCACATCTATCAATACTCTATAAATATATTTTAAATCATTATTAGACTTAAATATTGCTATAATCTAATAAAAAATTAATAATTACATTATAATTATATAATGAAACTTTGTACTTTTTTGAGTTATTTTAATAATGATTTGGAACAGAAAAAACCCATATTTAGCAGAGATATATGAGTGTCAACTCTTGTCTGGTGAGAAATCAAATAGAGAAATACGACATTATGAAATTGATCTTGGTAATAGTAAAATAAAATATGAACCAGGTGACAGCTTAGGAGTGATACCCAAAAACAATCATGAATTAATAAATTCTATGATATCTAGGCTTGATGCATCTTCATCAACTATACCCGATGGATATGATAGCTCTTTATTTGATTTATTAGAGAATGATTATGAAATTTTAACTCCTACAAATAGACTTATCCACTTCATTAATGAAAACACGCTACACAAAAAACTTAATGATATTATTTTAAGACAAGATAAAGAAGCACTAGCGAAATTTAAATATGGAAAAGACATCCTAGATTTTATGAATTTAGACAAGAGCTTGAAGATAGATTTAAATGTTTTTTTAACTCTTTTGAAACCTATTCAACATCGAGCTTATTCAATATCCTCAAGTTCATTAGTACATCCTAATCAAATTCACTTGACTGTTTCTACAGAGCGGTGGAGCAATAATTCACGCAGTTATGGGGGGGTATGCTCTACTTTTTTATCAGACAAATGTTTAAAAGGTTCAAAAATTAAAATCTTTTTAATACCTAATAAACTTTTTAGACTTCCAAAAGATCAAAAAAAACCAATAATAATGATTGGTCCTGGAACTGGCGTTGCACCATTCATGTCATTTTTACAAGAAAGAAAGGCAAATAGAAGCATTGGAAAAAACTGGCTTTTTTTTGGAGCACAAACACAAATGAATGATTATCTTTATTGCGATCAAATTAAACTAATGAAAAAAGATAATATTTTACAAAAGTTAAATTTAGCATTTTCAAGAGATCAGAAAGAAAAAATTTATGTCCAAGATAAAATGTATGATGAAAGATCAGAATTTTTTCAATGGATTGAAAACGGTGCTTTTTTATATGTATGTGGAGATGCACATAAAATGGCTAAAGACGTGGACTCGATGTTGCACAAAATAATCAGATCACAGTTAGACTGTTCCTATGAAGTATCTGTGGATTATATAAAAAATCTTAAAAAGGAAAAAAGATATCTTTTAGATGTCTACTAATTTAAATATCGTAATGATTTTGAGGTGGTTTTATGAAGTGGGATAGATTACGTTTATTTAATATTGTTGCTCAAACAAGGAATATTACTGAAGCATCTTATATTTTACATGTAAGTCAATCTGCTTTGAGCAGGCAGATGAAAGCTTTAGAAAATGAGTTAGGAGTAAAATTATTTTTTAGAAATTCAGATGGAATTTCGTTAACTAAAGCTGGTATGCGTCTTTCGTCTTCTGTAGAAATATTGGCATCTGATATTAGTAAAACACATAATCAACTTTTAGAAGATATGGATGTTCCATCTGGTAGATTAAATATAACAGCAACAAATGCTTTTGGTGCGTTGTGGGTTGCACCTAGAATGTCAAAATTTAAAACTTTATATCCTGATATTAATGTAGCTCTTAGCCTAAGAGACTCAGAACCTAGGGTTACTAACTTTAATTCTGATGTGGAGGTAAGAATGACGCCGAGTGTATCACAGGATGATATTCAAATTAAGTTAGCAAACTGTAGGTACAAAATATTTGCATCCAATGATTATATTTCGAAAAATGGATACCCTAAGACAAGTAGTGACTTAGATAATCATAAAATAATTTCTTATGGAGAAGATGCACAACCACCTTTAGATAGGCATAGATTAAATTGGTTACTAACTATAGGTAAAGAAAATAAAAGACCAAGAAAACCAGTTTTTGAAGTTTCTAGCATATATGGAATAGCCAAAGCTACTGAAGTAGGAATGGGAATTGCCTCATTACCTGATTGGATGGAATTTGAAATGATTGCTCTTAAAGAAATTTTATCACAATTAGAAGGTCCAGAAATGTCAATTTCATTATGTTTTAATTATGAATTAAGAAATGATGCCAGAATTAATGCTTTTAAAAATTTTATGTTAAAAGAAGCAGAAGCTATTAATTAATGTGTTAATCACTTTTGGAATGCATTTAATGCATACCTGTCATTTAATGATATGTTTTACAATCGTTAATAAATGAATTAAATTGCCCCTCCATTTGAAGGGATTAAATAGTTCAAATTTTGTGTCATAAATAATTATTTACTAAAATGTAAATATGTTCAGAGGAATATAAATGTCAAAAATTAATTTTAATAAAATGGGTTTTCCTGAAGAGTATGGCCTATATGACCCAAAAAATGAGCACGAAAATTGTGGTTTTGGTTTTATCGCAAATATTAAAAATGAACCTAAGCACGAAATAGTTCATCAAGCCCTTGAGATTGTTCATAATCTTGATCATAGAGGAGCAGTAGGGGCTGATCCACTTGCAGGTGATGGTGCTGGAATATTGATTCAAATACCTGATCAATTTTTTAGAGATGATTTTGCTAGAAATGATATTACTCTTCCTAATATTGGAGATTATGGTGTTGGAATGGTTTTTTTCCCACAGGATAAAACTAGAGCTGATTTAGCAAAAAAAGCAATTGAGCAAACTATTTCCAACGAAGGACAAATATTTATTGGATGGAGAGATGTTCCAACTGATGACATTGTCCTTGGAGAAACGGTTAAACATAATGCACCATTAATTAAACAATTTTTTATTCAAAAAGGTTCTAATTGTAAGGACGAGAAACAATTCCAAAGGAAATTGTACGTTATTAGAAAACAAGCGCATTTTTTACTACATAGTAAAAAAATTGAAGATTGGGATGACTTTTATATTGTATCACTTTCGTCGAGAACGATTATTTTTAAGGGTATGGTTTTAGCACCAAATTTGTCAAAATTTTATATTGATTTCCAAGACTCAAATTTTAAAACAGCGATAGCTTTATTTCACCAAAGATTTTCAACCAATACGTTTCCTTCTTGGAGGCTTGCGCAACCCTTTAGATATTTATGTCACAATGGTGAAATAAATACTGTAAAAGGTAACATAAACTGGATGAATTCCAGAAAACACAATATGACATCAGAAGTTCTAAAAGATGACTTGAAAAAATTGTGGCCTATTATTGAAGAGTCCCCATCAGATTCTTCAACTTTTGATAATGCATTAGAGCTGCTAGTTATGGGTGGATATTCTCTTCCACATGCGATGATGTTAATGATACCAGAAGCATGGAAAGATAATGATCTGATGGATGATAATAGGAAATCATTCTATGAGTATTATTCAGCTTTAATGGAGCCGTGGGACGGACCTGCTGCAATGGCATTTACTGATGGAGTACAAATAGCAGCAACACTTGATAGAAATGGTTTAAGACCAGCGAGGTATGTAGTAACCAGTGATGATTTAGTTATTATGTCTTCTGAAGTTGGAGTTTTACCTGATATACCTGAAGAAAAAATAGTAAATAAATGGCGTCTTCAGCCGGGAAAGATGCTTTTAGTTGATTTAGAACAACAAAGAATTATTTCTGATGAAGAACTCAAAGATGAACTCACGTATTCTCATCCTTATCAAGAATGGTTAAATAATACTCAAATTAACTTATCATCTTTGCCGTCAGAAATTAGTCCAATGACCCCTGAATCTTCTGTTTTGTTAGATTTGCAACAAGCTTTTGGTTATAATAAAGAAGACCTTAAGTTTTTTTTAGAGCCAATGATAGTGCAGGGTCAAGATCCAATTGGATCTATGGGTCGTGACATTCCCTTAGCAACTTTGTCAGATAAAAATAGACTTTTATATGATTATTTTTTCCAAAACTTTGCTCAAGTTACTAACCCCCCAATTGATCCAATAAGAGAAGAATTGGTAATGTCTTTGGTAAGTTTTATTGGGCCAAGACCCAACTTACTAGATCTAAAGTCTGGTGGAAAACAAAAACGTTTAGAAGTTGATCAACCAATCCTTACAAATATGGATTTAGAAAGAATACGAAGGATTGAAAATCACTTAGATGGATCTTTTAAAACATATACCTTAGATATTTGTTACAGAAAAGATAATGATAAGAAGAACGACTTAAAAGGTATAGTCTCTAAACTTTGTGCCAAAGCTGAAAAAGTTGTCCGTGAAAATGGTTATAATATTATAATTCTTTCTGACAGAAACGTTGATAAAGAACATATTGCCATTCCTGCATTATTAGCAACAAGTGCAATTCATCATCACCTTATAAAGCAGGGACTTAGGACTGAAGTTGGTATAGTGGTTGAGACTGGTGAAGCTAGAAGGGTACATGATTTATGTTTGTTGGCAGGTTATGGAGCAGAAGCTATTAATCCTTACTTAGCATTTTATTCACTTTCAGACATTGTTGAAAAGAATAGTATAAATATTAAGGAAAATGAAGCCCATATAAAATACGTAAAAGCAGTAACTAAAGGCATGTTAAAGGTTATGTCGAAAATGGGTATTTCGACTTATCAATCTTACTGTGGTGCACAAATATTTGATGCCGTAGGACTTTCAGCAGAGCTCATAGATAATTATTTCTGTGGAACCTCATCAAAAGTTGAAGGCATTGGTATTGAAGAAATACAATCAGAAACAGAAAAAAGACATGATCTAGCCTTTGGGGATTCACCATTATTAAGAAATGATCTAGATGTTGGAGGTGATTTAAGTTTTAGATTAAGAGGTGAAGAACATGTTTGGACTCCAGAAACAATTGGAGCTTTGCAGCATGCTGTAAGAAGTGCAGATTATAAAACATTTAAAAAATATTCTAAAAAAATCAATGATCAGTCAGTCAAACTTAAAAATTTGAGAGGACTTTTCAATTTTAATTCAAACTTAGAGCCCATCAGTATTGATGAAGTTGAGCCTGTAGCTGAAATTGTAAAAAGATTTGCTACAGGTGCTATGTCTTTAGGGTCTATTTCAACGGAAGCTCACACTACTTTGGCTATTGCCATGAACCGTTTAGGTGGCAGATCAAATACAGGAGAAGGTGGAGAAGAATCATCCAGATTTAAACCTATGGCTAATGGTGACTCAATGAACTCTAGAATTAAACAAGTAGCCTCTGGCAGATTTGGAGTTACAACAGAATACTTGTCTAATGCCACAGATATTCAAATTAAAATGGCTCAAGGTGCGAAGCCAGGTGAAGGTGGACAATTACCTGGTGATAAAGTTAATGATTTTATAGCTAAAATAAGACATTCAACACCTGGGGTTGGTTTAATATCACCACCTCCCCATCACGATATTTATTCTATTGAGGACCTTGCTCAATTAATTCATGACTTGAAAAATGTAAATCCAGAGGCTAGAGTTTCTGTAAAATTAGTATCCGAAATTGGTGTTGGTACAGTTGCTGCTGGTGTAAGTAAAGCTTATGCTGACCACGTAACTATTTCAGGGCATGATGGTGGTACTGGGGCAAGTCCAATTACATCTTTATTAAATGCAGGCGGTCCATGGGAAACTGGTTTGGCTGAAGCACATCAGACACTTGTTATGAATAATCTAAGAGAAAGAATAGCCGTACAAGTTGATGGAGGCTTAAGAACAGGACGTGACGTTGTTATAGGGGGATTACTTGGTGCTGACGAATTTGGTTTTGCTACGGCGGCACTTATCTCTGAAGGATGTATTATGATGAGAAAATGTCATTTAAACACGTGTCCTGTTGGAGTTGCAACTCAAGATCCTGAACTAAGAAAAAATTTTACTGGAACCCCTGATCATGTTGTAAATTTTTTCGTATTTATTGCAAATGAAGTAAGAGAAATTTTAGCAGAATTAGGCTTTAAAAGTTTTAATGAAATTATTGGAAAAAGAGAGTTGCTTAACTTTGAAACTGCTGACCAACATTGGAAAGCGCATGGCGTAGATTTATCTAAATTAATAGTACCATTGGAAGCCGCTCCTAATGAAAAATTTTACAATTGTGAGTTACAAAATCATCAATTAGAAAAAGCGCTTGATAATATGTTAATTGAGAAAAGTAAAAGAGCAATTGAAGAGAAGCAAGCTGTAAAAATCGAATCTAACATTCAAAACATTAATAGAACTGTAGGAGCAATGCTTTCAGGTAGAATAGCAAAAAAATATGGTCATGAAGGCCTTCCACATGATACCATTAATGTAAATTTTACAGGTAGTGCAGGCCAAAGTTTTGGTGCATGGTTATCCAAGGGTGTCACTTTTAACCTTGAAGGAGACGCTAACGATTATGTAGGTAAAGGGCTGTCAGGAGGTAAAATTTCTGTTTTCAAACATAATAAAAGCTCAATTATTTCAGAAAAAAATATTATTGCAGGGAACACAGTTTTATATGGAGCTATATCAGGTGAATGTTATTTAAATGGTATAGTAGGCGAACGTTTTGCAGTTAGAAATTCTGGAGCAACAACTGTAGTTGAAGGTTGTGGAGATCATGGTTGTGAGTATATGACTGGAGGAGTTGTTGTTGTTTTAGGAAAAACAGGAAGAAATTTTGCAGCAGGCATGTCAGGTGGTATTGCCTATATTCTAGATGAAGATAATACTTTTGAATCTCATTGTAACAAATCAATGGTTGAACTTGAGTCACTAGCAGAATTATCTTTGAATCAAAATGAAAAACAAATTGAATATAACAATGATTTATTGAGTTTTGATGTATCACGCTTAAAAATTACTATTCAAAATCATGTAAAATTTACTAAGAGTGAAAAAGGAAAGCTAATTTTAAGTAATTGGGAGAAATATTTGCCATTGTTTGTGAAAATCACCCCTTTTGAATTCAAAAGAGCTTTAAACGACAGAAAAGAAAAAATAATGATAAATAAAATTGCTGGAGAATAAAATGGGTAAAGCTACAGGTTTTATGGAACTAGACCGCGTTGAAAGAGATTACGAAACGGTTGAAGATAGAATTAAACATTTTAAAGAATTTATGATTCCATTGGATCCTAAAGAAGTATCTAAGCAGGGCGCTCGATGTATGGATTGTGGAATACCTTATTGTCATCAAGGTTGTCCAGTTAATAATCTGATACCTGATTGGAATGACATGGTTTACAGTGGAAAATGGAAAGAGGCACTTGATTTATTGCACTCCACTAATAATTTCCCTGAATTTACAGGTAGAATATGTCCTGCGCCATGTGAAGCTTCTTGTACATTAAATATTACTGATAATCCTGTGGCTATCAAAACAATTGAATGTTCCGTAGTAGATAGAGGTTGGGAAGAGGGTTGGATAAAACCTCAATTATCATTAAAACATACAGATAAAAAAGTTGCGGTAATTGGATCAGGCCCATCCGGACTTGCTTGTGCACAGCAACTTGCAAGGGCAGGACATGCTGTAGTTGTATTCGAAAAAAACGAAAGAATTGGTGGACTTCTTAGAATTGGAATTCCTGACTTTAAAATGGAAAAAACTCTAATTGATAGAAGAATGGCACAAATGCAGTCTGAAGGAGTGGAGTTTAGAGTTAATAGTCACGTTGGCAAAAATATTAGTATAGAAAGTTTAAATAAAAATTTTGATGCAATTGCTTTTTGTGGAGGATCTGAACACCCAAGAGATCTTCCCGTTGTAGGGAGAGAATTATCTGGCATTCACTTTGCCATGGAGTTTCTGTCTCAACAAAATGACAGGGTATCTGGAAAAATTGTAAATGCCGATATCGAAATTTTAGCTAAAGGAAAAAATGTTCTTGTAATTGGTGGAGGAGACACGGGTTCAGATTGCGTTGGCACATCGAACCGGCAGGGCGCTAAATCGGTTACACAATTAGAATTACTTGATCAGCCTCCTGAGAAGGAAAATAAAGCTTTAACATGGCCAAATTGGCCAATGAAATTAAGAACTTCAACATCTCACCAAGAAGGTTGTGAAAGAAATTGGTCGGTTTTAACTAAATCTTTTGATGGTAATGATGGCAAAGTAACTAAGTTAAACTGTGTAAATGTAAAATGGTCTAAAGATGATGATGGGAAAATGACAATGTCTGAGATTGCGGATTCAGAATTTTCATTTGAAGCAGATCTTGTTTTGTTAGCAATGGGTTTTGTTCATCCAATTCATGAAGGTTTGATTAAAGATCTAGGCGTTAAGTTAACCTCCTCAGGCAATTTAGAGGCTGACGAAGTTAAATATAAAACATCTATAGATAAGTTTTTTGCTGCAGGTGATTCAAGACGTGGTCAATCCTTAGTTGTATGGGCAATTAAAGAAGGCAGACAATGCGCTTACTCAATAGATGAATATCTTATGGGAAAATCTGAACTACCTAAATAATTTGATCTTTTTTTATTGATTTAATTATAGTTACATATAAATAGTATTTTTTGTGATAAGTCTTAAAAGATAATTTGTGTGATGACTAATATTAAAATAAGAAATGAAACTAGTTCTGATTATTCACAAAAATTAAGTATATTAGATGCTTGTTTTGGTCCATCTAGGTTAAATAGAACAGTTTATATGTATAGGAAATCATCTCCTATTGAAGAACTATCACTTATATCATGTTTTGAAGAAGACCCATCTAAAGTAATTGGAACAATAAACTTCTATAGAGTTCTTATTAAAAAAATAGATTGTTTATTATTAGGACCTCTAGCTGTTGATAAAAAATTTCAAGGATATGGTTTTGGTAAAAAATTAATTCAGATAGGACTTGAGAAAGCTAAATTAAACAATGAAACAATTTGTTTCGTTTCAGGGGAATATGACTATTATAACGAATTTGGGTTTGATAAACTAATTAATAAAGGGCTGGATATATCGATACCAGGACCTTTATCTTATGATGGTTTACTAATTTGTGAGTTAAAATACAATGCGGCTAGTTTATTAGAACAAAATTCAAAATTATTACCTCTAATAGAATAGAATTTATACTTTACAGCATTTATTTATATTCGAGATTAGCGTTATTAAATCAATTTGGGATAATTATAAATCTAGATCTCTTTTAATGTTTTTTTTATTATATCGATTATCATATCTAATTGGTTCTCTTCAGATAGTCTATGACCTGCTTCTTTATCTAATAATAAACTGACATTTTGAGAACCTTTAATTTTTTCTAAAATTTTTATACTTATACTATATGGAACATCTTCATCTTTCATGCCGTGGTATAAATGAACAGGTCCTTTGAATAAAATGTCTTCAGATAAAGTTAAATTTTTAAAGCTATCTTTTATTAATTTGTAAGAAAAAAAATGATTTATTTCATTGGCGTCAATAAAATTAATGTTTTTATTTGTTACAAGTTGTCTTTTTTGTATTGTATTCATGTTTTGCCAAATTAAGTTTTGAGGAAAATCCGGAGCAGGAGCTAAACCGATCATTGCTGATACTTTTTGAGGTAAAAGCTTTGATAACATTAACATTACCCAGCCGCCCATAGAAGAACCTATTAATATTTGTTTACCCTTAGTAAGTTTTTTTATCAAAAATTCTGCATCTTTATACCAATCTGTAAAACATGTATCATTTAAATTATTAGAAGAAAGTCCATGACCTGAATAATCAAATCTTAGAAAGCTGTGATTGCAATCTTTTGCCCATTTTTCAATAAAAAGTGCTTTTTTACCTTGCATATCTGACCCAAAACCACTTAGAAAGACGATACTATTTTTTTTTCCGATGCTCTGGTTGTATGCTATTTTGCTACCATGTGGAGTTACTATAAAGTCTGTCATTAAAAATCCATTCGATTTAAGGTTAATAAGATGAGTAAAAATAAATATACCATAGCCCAAATATTACCAGCATTAAATACTGGTGGAGTTGAAAGGGGTGTTGTTGAAATATCTAAAGCATTGGCAGAAAATAACTTTAGATCAATTGTGATTTCCTCTGGTGGACATTTTGAATCACAGTTAAGAAGAAATGGCGCCATTCACTACAAGCTAGATGTACATTCTAAAAACCCTTTAAGGTGGGTAAAAATAAGAAATCAGTTAAAAGTGATATTAGAAGAAGAAAAAGTTGATTTGTTACATCTTTGTTCAAGAGCGCCAGCCTGGATTGCTTTTCCTTTAGGTTCAATATTAGATATTCCTGTTATTACCTCTGTTCATATGAGATTTAGAAGAACAAATATTTTCAAAAAAATTTATAATAGTGTTTTAACTAAGGGAGATGCTGTTATTGCTATATCGAAGCATATAGAAAAAAGTATTAAAACTGTTTTTCCCAAAGTAGCTCACAAAATCAATGTTATTCATAGAGGAGTAGACTTAGAATTATTTAATCCAAATAACATAAAAGCTGGCAGGATAATTGCCCAATCAAAAATATTAAATTTAAGAGATAATGTTCCTGTTATTGTAATGGCTTCACGTCCTGCTATGTGGAAGGGATACAGTGTTTTAATAACTGCTCTGTCTAAGGTTAAAGAAGACTTTCAATGTGTGTTGATAGGAGCAGGTGACGGTAGTACAAAGTTTCAAAAAATATTAATTGATAAAATCATTAAGTTAAAATTAGAATCTAAAGTTAAATTATTAAAATCAACTAGAGATATTCAAGCTGCAATGATTTTAGGTGATATAGTTGTGATGCCATCTTTGACCCCTGAACCATTTGGCAGAGTAATACTAGAAGCACAAGCTTTAGGTAAAATACCTATTGCGTTTGATCATGGAGGAGCTTCTGAAACCATAATTGACGGTAAAAATGGATTTTTAGCTAAACCTATTGATGTTGATAGTTTAAGCAAAAAAATTTCCTTAGCTCTTTCGTTGAAAGGATCCAAAATGGAAAAAATTGGAGAATTTGCTAAAAAAAATGTGTCTAAAAATTTTAGCCATGATAAGATGTGTAAGTTAACTTTATCATTGTATAAGCGGTGTCTTGCAGATTACAAAAGATAAATTTTAATAAGTAAGACAATGAATTATTTATACTGGATAAAATGCTTACAATTACATTACCTAATCAAGACAAAAAAAAATATAATCAACCTGTAACTTCTATGCAAATAGCAGAAGAGATTTCAAAAAACTTAGCATCTAATGCTTTTGTTTCTCTTGTAAATGGTGAGCTTTGGGACCTGGAAAGAGTAATTGAAGTAGACAGTACTGTATCTATATTAACCCAAAAAAATAAAGAAATTCTTGATGTTATCAGGCATGACGCAGCGCATATAATGGCAGAAGCAGTTTTAGAGCTTTTTCCAGAAACACAAGCAACTATTGGCCCTTCAATTGAAAATGGTTTCTATTACGATTTTTTCAGAGAAAAAAAATTTTCTTTAACCGATCTTGAGATTATAGAAAAAAGAATGCATGAAATTGTTGATAGAGATGAAAAAATCTTTAGGGAGGTTTGGACTAGAAAAAAAGCATTAGAACACTACAGTCAAAACAATGAAAATTTTAAAATCGAGTTAGTTAATGCTATTCCAGAAGACCAGCTTATAACTTTTTATAGACAAGGTGATTTTCTTGATCTTTGCAGAGGTCCTCACACATCATCGACTAAAAAATTAGGTCATGCTTTTAAATTAACTAAATTAGCAGGATCATATTGGAGAGGCGATAGCAAAAATTCTGTACTTCAAAGAATATACGGAACTGCGTTTTTAAGTGACAAAGATCTTAAAAATTATTTATTAATGATAGAAGAAGCAGAAAAAAGGGATCACAGAAAACTGGGTAAAGAACTAGACCTTTTTCATCTTCAAGATGAAGCTATAGGGTCAGTTTTTTGGCATAAAAAAGGTTGGGCCATTTACCTTGAAGTTGAATCCTATATGAGAAGAAAACTTAACAAATCCGAATATGATGAAGTTAAAACTCCCCAAGTAATAGATAGATCGTTATGGGAAAAATCAGGACATTGGGAAAAATTTAAAGAACATATGTTTATGGCTAAAGGTGATGAAGATAAAACCCTTGCTTTAAAACCAATGAATTGTCCGGGTCATGTTCAAATTTACAAACAAGGTTTAAAATCATATAAAGATCTCCCCATTAGAATGGCCGAATTTGGTTCTTGTCATAGAAATGAACCATCTGGCGCTTTACACGGCATAATGAGAGTAAGGCAATTTACCCAAGATGATGCTCATATATTTTGTATGGATAACCAAATAACATCAGAATGTGTAATATTCTGTGAGTTGTTACAAGCAATATATAAAGATTTTGGGTTTGCAGATTTAAAAGTTAAATTTTCCGACAGACCAGAAATCCGGGCAGGAGATGACAAAACTTGGGATAAAGCAGAAAATGCACTTTTAGTTGCTATTAAAGCAGCGAACATAAGTTATTCATTAAACCCGGGTGAAGGTGCATTTTATGGACCAAAATTAGAGTTTGTTTTAACAGATGCAATTGGAAGAGATTGGCAATGTGGTACGCTTCAGGTGGATTTTGTTCTACCTAATAGATTAGGTGCATATTATGTTGATATAGATGGTCAAAAGAAAAATCCAGTAATGCTTCATAGAGCAATTTTAGGATCGCTAGAGAGATGGATAGGGATTTTAATTGAACAATACTCAGGTAGAATGCCATTATGGCTTGCGCCTATCCAAGTTACCATCTGTTCTATTACTAACAATACAAATGATTATATTCTTAAAATCAACAAAGATTTAGATAAAGTTGGTATTAGGAATGAAATTGATTTAAGAAATGAAAAAATTGGTTATAAAATTAGAGAGCACTCTAATAATGCAGTCCCAATAATAATTGTTATTGGCGATAAAGAACAAGAAACAAAAACTGTTGCGGTTAGATATTTAGGTTCCAAAAATCAAGAAAATTTAGATGTAGAAACTTTCATAGAAAATGTTAAAAGAAAATGTCTTCCTCCTGATTTAATGTAGTTGAGTTTTTTTTTTAAAAGTTGTTAACAATTAATAATAAAATAGTGTAATAGTAGTCAAACTGTAATTTTTTAGAGGAGATTTTCGTATAGTAGGCTTAAATAATACCCCACCAACTCAAGATGGTCCAAGAATCAATGAGTTAATTAGAGCTGAGAATGTTAGATGTATTGGAGCTGGTGGAGAGCAGCTTGGTGTTATACCAATAAGCGAGGCTTTAAAGATAGCAGAAGATGAAAGTTTAGATTTAGTTGAAATTCAACCAAATGTAGATCCTCCAGTTTGTAAAATTTTAGATTATGGTAAATTTAAATATGAAGCTCAAAAAAGAAAAAATGAAGCTAGAAAAAAACAGAAAATTATTGAAGTTAAAGAGATAAAGTTAAGACCTAACATAGATAATAATGATTTCACTGTAAAAATGAAACAGGTAAAAAAATTTATAGATAATGGTGATAAAGTAAAAATAACGCTAAGGTTCAGGGGACGTGAAATGACGCATCAAGCCCTTGGAGTTACAGTTTTAGATAGAGTTAAAGAAGATACTGAAGAATTATGTAAAATTGAAACTATGCCTAAGCTTGAAGGTAGGCAAATGGTTATGATATTAGCGCCAAAATAAAATTGTAAAAATTTAATTCAAATATATTCAACTTAGGGTTGATAACTTTGTAATGCTTATGTATAAGCATTTGATGTAACATTATAATTATGATTAAAGAGAATAAAATGCCAAAATTAAAAACAAAAAGCGGTGCAAAGAAAAGATTTAGCCTTACTGCAAGTGGAAGAGTTAAAGGAAGTCCAGCTTTTTTAAGTCATAATTTAAGAAAAAGATCTCAAAAAATGAAACGTCAAGCTCGTGGAACAATGATATTACAGGACTGTGACGCAAAAATAGTTAAACAGTTCATTCCGTACGCGTAAACAAGGAGAATCTCAATGGCTAGAGTAAAAAGAGGTGTAACAACTCATGCTAGACACAAAAAAGTAACAAAAGCTGCCAAAGGTTATTATGGTGCCAGAAAAAACCTTTTTACTGTTGCCACACAAGCTGTTGAAAAAGCTAGTCAATATGCGTATAGAGACCGTAGAAACAAGAAGAGAATGTTCAGAGGTCTCTGGATTCAAAGGATTAACGCTGGTTCTCGATTATATGGTTTGAATTATTCTAAATTTATGAATGGTCTTAAGTTAGCTGGTATAGATATAGACAGAAAAATTTTAGCTGATATAGCAGTGTATGAACCTCTTGCTTTTGAAGAACTGGTATCCAAAGCAAAGTTAGCAGCTGCGTAATCTTAGCTTTTATCAATAATAGATTTAATTTATTATTGTTGCTTTAATTTCAGGTTTTAAACAATTATGATCGCTGAATTGAAAGATAAAATTTTAAATTTATCCAATGACATTAGTCTTTTAATATCAGAGTGTCCTAACTTAAATTCTTTAGAAGAAATCAGAATTAATGCTTTAGGGAAAAAGGGTTCAATAACTTCTTATTTGAAAGATTTAAGAGCATACGATGATAATTCTAAAAGAGAAATTGGATCAATAGTTAATGAAATTAAAAATAAAATTAATAAAGAAATAGTTGATAGAACCCAATTTTTTAAAAAACAAATCCTTCAAGAAAAGATAAACACTGAAAAAATTGATGTTACTTTAACATCCTATGAAAATGAAACCGGTACTCTTCATCCTTTATCAAGAACTGTAGAAGAACTTTGTGCTATTTTTGCAGACATGGGATTTTCTATTGTAGATGGGCCAGACATTGAGACAGATTATTATAACTTTACGGCATTAAATATACCTACTGAACATCCTGCACGTCAAGAACATGATACTTTTTATCTTCAACCAAATAAAGATGGCAAAAGAAAAGTGTTAAGAACTCATACAAGTCCTGTTCAGATTAGGACTATGGAAAAAATTGATTTAGAAAATTTTGAAGAAATTAGATATATCATACCTGGTAGAACATATAGATCTGATCATGATGCAACTCATTCACCCATGTTTCATCAATGCGAAGGATTAGTGCTTGGTAAGAATATAAATATGGGCCATTTAAAGGGTTGTCTAATAGAATTTTGTAGAACTTATTTTAATTCAGAAAATTTACCTGTTCGCTTTAGACCTAGCTATTTTCCTTTTACTGAACCATCTGCTGAAGTTGATATTGGATGTAGAAAAGAGAAAGATGGCAGTTTATCTATTGGTGAAGGTGAGGACTGGCTTGAGATTTTAGGCTCTGGAATGGTGCACCCGCGTGTTTTAGAAGGGGTCGGCATTGATCCATCTATTTATCAAGGTTTTGCGTTTGGGATGGGATTAGAGAGGTTGACTATGTTAAAATATGGGATTCCAGATTTAAGACCGTTTTATGACAGTGATTTAAGATGGTTAAAGCACTATGGTTTTATTCCTGTGGATAATCCAAGTTTGCACTCAGGTCTAAATGGTGTTTTTTCATGAAATTGACCTGGAAATGGTTATTAGACCATCTTGATACAGATAGTAGTATAGATAAAATAATAGAAACTCTTCCAAAACTTGGTCTTGAAGTTGCCTCAGTTGTTAATTTAGCAGAGGACCTCAAAGAATTTATTTCCGTAAAATTAGTCGAAGTTTATAAACATCCAAACGCAGATAAACTTAATGTTTGTAAAGTGTTTGATGGACAAAATACATATAGTGTTGTTTGTGGAGCTCCTAATGTAAGACAGGGTATGGTAGGCGTTTTTGCTAATGTTGGCACATTTATTCCAGGATTAAGTTTAACCTTAAAAAAGGGTAAAATTAGAGGAGAAGAGTCTTTTGGAATGTTATGTTCTGAAAAAGAGCTAACTATATCTGAGAACCATAATGGAATTATTGAATTACCAGACGATACAGTTTTAGGTTTATCAGTTGCAAAAGTGATGGACCTCAATGACCCAGTAATAGAGATTGAAATTACTCCAAATAGAGGTGACTGCCTTGGCGTAAGGGGTATAGCAAGAGATTTAGCAGCCTCTGGAATTGGAAAATTAAAAGATTTACAATATACGGAAATTAAAGGTGAATTTGATAGCTTTATAAATTGGAAAATAGACCTAAATGACACTGAAAAAAACTTATGTCCCAAGGTATTTGGAAGATCTTTTCAAGGCTTAAATAATAAAGTATCGCCAGATTGGTTGAAAAACAGATTATTAGCTGTAGATCAAAGGCCTATATCCTCCCTTGTAGATATAACTAATTATATAATGATAGATATTGGTAGACCATTACACGCCTACGACGTAGAAAAGATTCAAGGTGACCAACTCATTATCAGACAATCTAAAAAAGATGAGAAGTTCGCCGCTCTTAATGGAAACACTTATAAATTAGACGAAGGGATGCTGGTCATTAGCGATGAACATGGTCTTGATGATTTAGCTGGGATTATGGGTGGTGAAAGGACAGGTGTAACAGATAAAACAACTAAAATGTTTCTAGAAGCTGCTATATTTGATCCTATTTCAATTGCAAAGACTGGTAGAAAATTAAATATAAATTCTGAAGCAAGGTATAGGTTTGAAAGAGGCGTAGACTACGATTCACCAGAAATTGTAATGCATTATGCTGCATCGTTGATACAAAAAATATGTGGTGGAAGTTTGAGTAAAATAGTTTCACTTCAACAAGAACGAAACAATAAGCTTATTAAATTCAATCCTGAGATTACACACAAACTCACTGGTGTAAAAATTGAAAATAAGATTTCTGAAGAAATTTTAACTAAATTAGGTTTTGAAATTAATTCTAATGAAATTATTTGGGATGTTATCGTCCCTTCTTGGCGTTCAGACATAGATGGAGTTGCTGATATTGTTGAAGAAATAATAAGAGTAAACGGTTATTCTTCTATTCCCATAACAAAGTTATCAAGAAACAATTACATAGCTAAGCCAGCTATGAGAACAAAGCATCGCCAGACTTTTTTTGCGTCTAGAACGCTTGCTAGCAGAGGATATAACGAAGTCATTACTTTTTCATTCTTAAATAAGACAATGGCAAAACAGTTTAATGGTGGTTCTGAAGTTCTCAATTTAGTAAATCCAATATCCTCAGAATTAACTGATATGAGGCCGTCAATACTTCCAACTTTATTACAGGCTGCACAAAAAAATATCAAAAAAAGCTCAGAAGACATATCTTTTTTTGAGGTAGGGCCAATTTTTATTGGTGATAACCCTGAGGAACAAATTAATACTATTACTGGAATTAGAATTGGGCATAAAATTAAAAAAGATTGGAAAAATGAGCCCGTTAAATTTGACTTTTACGATGTTAAAATTGACGTGTTAAAGGCCCTAGAAGCCATAGGCTTACCTCAAAACAGTATTAAAATTTTTAAAGACGTACCAAATTATTATCATCCTGGAAGAAGCGCTGTTTTTAAAATAGGTCAAAATGTAATCGCATATTTTGGAGAAATCCATCCTGAGATAAATGAATTTTATGGCTTCAGAAATAATGCAATTGGATTCGAAATTTTTCATGAAAACATTCCATTACCAAAAAAAAATAAAACATCTAAATCTATGTTGAAATTATTAACACTTCAATCGGTTACTCGAGAATTCGCATTCATTATTGAAGAAGATATAGATTCTGAAAAAGTAATACAAGTTGCTAAATCAATTAATAAAAATTTAATTAAAGATGTTTTTATATATGACGTCTATAAGGGAAACAAGATTCCTGCTGGTAAAAAATCAATTGCTATAAAAGTTCTAATCCAACCTATCCATGAAACTTTAACAGATGAAGATTTAGAAAATATTAGTTCTGATTTGATAGACGCTATTAATAATAAAATATCTGGAACTTTAAGAGAAGAGTAAATAAAACCCATTTTCCTCTTATTAAAAGTATAAGAGCTATAATGAATTAGACTTAATAATTTTATATGTTTGAATACTTGTTTAGTAATATTTAATTTAATTTTTTTTAAGAAATGGTGCCGTCAACTGGATTTGAACCAGTGACCTCGTCATTACCAATGACGCGCTC